>ERZ651776.13-NODE-13-length-243847-cov-7.601518_pt1 | contig 243847 bp, 175 predicted proteins | sample MGYA00514761_ERZ651776 | MGnify/ENA metagenome assembly ERZ651776
AGTTTGCAAAGCCACGTGCGTATTCACACGAACGAGAAACCGTACGAATGTGATGTGTGCGAGAAAGCTTTTCGTCAATCTGGTGATTTGAAAAGGCACAAGCGTATTCACACGAACGAGAAGCCGTACGAGTGTGATGTGTGCGAGATGAAGTTTCGTCAACTTGGTAATTTGCAAAGCCACATGCGTATTCACACGAACGAGAAACCGTATGAATGTGAAGCTTGCGAGATGAAGTTTCGTCAATCTAGTAACTTTAGAAGGCACATGCGTACTCAACATTAGCTCATTTGTAGTTCTAAAAGTACACGCATACACGTCGTACATTCATCGCAGATACCGAACAACGAATCAAACTTGTCTAAAAATTTGACCAAATTTTCTTCATTCTTGAAAAACGCTCGTATTTTTTCTCTCTCTGATCTAAAAAACGACACTACTACTACGAGTGGCTTCGCGCGCGAATTGAATTGAAGAAAAGATGTCCTCGCAAATGACCGGGATGAAACCAGCGCACGAGCAAAGTTTCGACTTCGACGACTACGCGTACGCGCAAGCGCCCGGGTCGCACGGCGGGGGCATCGACGGCGAAAACGCGTTCGTGCCTCCCAGGTGTGTTTTTTCGTTTTTGGAACGCGGAGTAAAAATTAGGGGATTAATATTAGTCGTTTTGAAGATGTTTCGATGATGATGAAGACGATGACGACGACAAAAATCGAATCCTTAATGTTCTTCTTGTCTTCCTGATGATTTCGCGCGCGATTGATGATGATGCGAGGGCCGGGATGAGCGGTGATTACTAGTGCGATTTGAGATTTGTTCTGATCCACTTGTGTTTTTTTTTTATCGAAACGCCTTGCGAGCGTTTTTTTTCTCTCTCTCCTCTCTGATGATGATGATGGCGAACTAAGTAATGCACTCATTTCCTCTCCTTTTCAAACAGGTACCGAGCGTTTAGTAAGTACAACGATAAACCGGGCACAGGAAAGACGGGGTATTTTGATATTCCTCCGAACAATTACCCGTTTTACATGGAAGAGGAGAAGTACGTTTTTTGCTCTCGCGCTCGTATTTTTTAGTATATGACACGTCTTAAATACGCTAACGATGATTGAACTTCGTCAACCTAAAAACGAACAGATACTGTCCAAAAACCACTCGCGACGGTGCCAACGTGACTGAATGGACCGACCCGTACGAGCCGACTCCGGAACAAGAAGCCGAGGACCGCCAAAAAGCCTTCGAAGCCGGCATCCCGCACGGCGAATACGTCTACCGAAAACGCTACGGCGACTGCCCCATCCTCTCCTTACTCGTAACTTCCGAACTTCACACCGACACCGAATACGGAGGCCCGTTTTGGATCCACGTTCCGTCTAAAATCCGAGTCTCCGATTTGCGCGACTACATCCGCGACCGGTCCGGTATCATGCCCGGGCTCATGAAACTCGCCTATCGCGGTCAAAGCTTGGACGACGAGAGTCGCAAGTTGGAACACTACGGCGTGAGATATTGGAATAAAAAGTTTCCCGATTGGCCGTTGGTCATCAAGAGATGAAGCTTGATGTGCGAAAGAAAGAGTGTAAGGAGATGATTGATTTGAGATATTGCTCGTTTGAGCGTTCGTTAGTTACTCTTTGTCTCGAAAAAATCCTCACACCATTGCTTCATTGCATCATCGGTAGCCTAATAAACCATCCCATCACGATGTCACCCACTATTAACACGTCGTCGTTCGCCTCCGCGATCCGACATTCATTCTTCTCGTCGACATCCTCGTCCAGAAGTCCTCCTTATTCTTCTTCTTCCTCCTCTACACGACAAACAAACGTCAAAACGTACGCGTCGAACGCAACGCCCCCAGTCCCGCTCTCCCCCACTCACGAGTGCGCGGTGCTCGCGCTCGGTTGATTTTGGGGACCACAGTCGGTTTATCAAAAGATGACAGGCATCGTTGAATCGACGAAAGTTGGGTATTGCGGCGGCGAGACGGAAAATCCGACGTATACCTCCGTCTGCAGTGGAGATGGACACACGGAAGCGATAAAGTTGGATTTTGTTAAAAATGAAACGAATTTCGAGAAAATTTTAGAGGTTTTCTTCAATGAACATTCGCCGCAATGGAAGGCGAAAGCGCAGTATAAGAGCGCGATTTGGTGCCAAAACGAAGCGCAGCATGCAGTGGCGATAAAAATGATTGAAAATTTGGAAAGGGATGGAAAAGGTCCGATTAAAACGGACGTGTATTCACCTTCGGAGAGTTCCGTGACGATTTGGTACGACGCGGAGGAATATCACCAAGATTTTTACGCGAAACAAAGCGCGAGAAGTTGGATTTAAAGAGCATCTCTCTCTCTGCATGTCCTCTCGTTTTTCTCGAATTTGTGCGCTGTTTTTCATACGTGTGACGAGCGCGTCGATAAGTGTGATCATTTTCACATTTGACGCGCTTCGATAATAAACAGCCGCTTGCTTACGCGAGAAGAAACGAAGTGAATACGCATGGACCTCCGCAATGGAGGACGATCCAAATATATGCACATGTTGTACATTATATATATTAGTATTACAACGCAATCTTATATTCTAAAGCCTCTACGTTTTCCAATCCTTCTTCGTACGGGAACAGACGACTCTCAAAACTCCTCCCGAAACCTTTCATCAAAACACTCGTTTCGTTCACCTCGACGACACAAAACGGTCCCGGATGCCCTTTATCTTCGTCGCTGGCTAACATTGGCGACTCCAAAACGACAAAGTGCGTGCCAAGCTCGTCCACGTGAACGCCGCCTTCGTGTTGGTGCCCGCTGAAGACGCATTTGACGCACCCGTCGCCGACTTTTTGTATCACTTCTAAAACTTCGTCGTAATTCCACAACAACGTTCTCCCGGTTCCGCTGGTCGTTTTCGGGTGCACGAGTAAGTGGCAAAAAATCAATACTTTCTCTTCGTTCTCTTTCGATCTTTTCAATTCTGCTCTCAACCATTCCAGCTGCGTCGCTCCGACGCCGCCGTTAAACGGCACCCACCTCCCATTCAACCCCTCTAAGTCCTTAAAATACGGAAACGTCCCGCTCATCCTCTCTGTTTGCACGACGTCTGGATTCTCGTCGCACCACTTATCCGCGTTCGGGTTGTGTTTTCTCAACAACGACAAAGCCTCCTCGTCCAACCCTTGCTCTCGTCCTTTGCTATAAATCGACACGTCGTACGGGTTCAATATAATCACCTTCCATTTCTCGTGTGGTTTCTTCGCGTAATACAAATCCCCATCCTCAGAAGCGCACTTAAACGTTAATCCATCTTTCGAATACGACTCGATTCCTTCTTTCTTCAAATCCACGCCGTCGATTAACTCTCTTCGCGTAAAATTATACAACTCGTGGTTCCCGATGGTAAATATCCACTCGCGGCACGCGCTCCGATCTAAAATCTCCATCACGTCCGCCAATTGCCGGCGGCCTTCCGATATCGGTTTAAACGAATCCGTTTGGAAATCAAACGCGCACTGGTGGTCGATGATGTCCCCGTTGTGGACGATGAAATCAATGCCCCGCGTCTTGGCGGATCTCGCGCCGCCAGTCGTCGTGTTGTTTAGGGTGGTGGTATCCTCCTCGAGTTCATGGTGGTGCAAATTGAAGTGCTCCACCGCGTTCCTGGCGACGTTCAGAGCGTTTCGGTACCTCCGAACTTGCGAGCCGCTGAAATTCGTCCGGTCGTCCGTGTCGCAGTACTGAATGTCCGCCAGTAATCCGAATTTAAACAACGGAGGAGGATGAAGAGAAGACGAAGGATTTTTCCCGGAAGTGGATGCTTTATCTGTTTTGTTGTCCGACGACGAACATCGCGCCGGTGCTTTCAGATGATGATGATGAGTGCGACGATCCATGGCAAAACGTCGTCGTCGTGAGAAAGTGTGTGTTCTTCTTTTGCTGCTCGTATTTGAGAGCAGGTGAATGCGTTTTACGGTCGATGATGTTATCTGGGTGGTTGTTTCCCACGACGTTGCGAAGGATTTCGCAGAAAATGCAAATCGCATGCTTTTTTGTGAGGGAGATGAGAAAAAAAGGAAAATGGTATTAAACGCTTCAATCTCTCTCTCTCTCTCTCTCTCTACCTACCTACCTACTAACCTGCGAATGATGATAATAATAATACTCCTCGTCGGATGAAGAATCGTCTTTTTTTTTCGTGTCGTCCTCGTCCGAGGAGTCGTGGAAGACGTACCTGTCCCAAGTTTGCATCACCGGCGCGAGGCCCGGTAACTCGTCGAAAATCTCCGCGTATCCGCTCAAGATTTTGTGGCCGTCGACGATTTGAATGACTTCTTCTTCTTCCTCCTCCTCTTCTTCGTACTCTTTCGCTGCGTCGTTTTCGTTCGCGTCTCTGGAGACGAATCGTAAGGCGTCTTGTTCGAACTCGAAGGTGTATTTGTCTTCAAAATTCCACGCGTCGTACTCTTCTTGCTCCTCCGGAAGATGGAAAAGCGGCTCGTCGATGATGCGCGTGCGCATGATGCCGCACATCGGACACTCTTGGCAGAGCACGTCTTCGAGCTTTTCCACCGCGGATTCCGCGGTGTGACCAGTGGCCGTTTTTGGAGGCGGCCCCCACAGTTTTACTTTCGGCTTCAAACGAATCGGGAGTGGGATTTTGAGACATTTCATCAACGAGAGGCACTGATTGCGTTCGTCGTCGAGCATTAACGGCAACGCCTCGCGGAGCAAGCAGGCGCAATGAAACGCGTGCGTACACGGAAATGCGTAGAACGGGGCCAATTTAGCACAATCTGAGGAATCCGGGACCTTACCGTTACGCAGGACTGGTTTTTTGCACGTCGCGCACGGCTCCTCTGCGTCGATTTCTAAATCTTTCGATTGAATTTGACGCACTTGTTCGCGAACGAGTGCGGTGATTTCACTGTCTCGTTCGATGTCTTTCTTCATCGTTTCGATGGCATTTTGGTACTTGTGCAACGCTTCGAGAACGGCGTCGCGAACGGCGTCGATTTTCGTGAAATCAGGGAGTAACGGGAGGATGTCTTCCACGCCGAGAATTCTAGTGGCGTTGTCCTTCTCCGCTCCTTGTCCTCCCGATTGTTGTTCGCGAACGTTGTTGTCTTTGGTCGTCTCCTTGAGAAATTTCAAAGCTACTTTGACTTTTTGCTCGACGAGCGATTCTTGGTTGACATTCTCTTTCGAATCAGGAGGTGCGCAATTATCGATGACGTGCTTCGCGATCTCCAACCAAAGCGTCTTGCGTCTCAAATGCGCGGTTTCTTCGCGCTCGATTTCAGAGTCGCTCTCTCCCTCGTCGCTCGTATCCTCGTCCTCATCCTCATCCTCGCTGCTCTCGTCTTCATCGCTTTCGTGTCTAATCGCCAGTTTCTTTTGCATCTCCTTCAATAACAAAGACGTTTTACTCTTCTTATTGCCAACACCACCGCTACCACCAAAATATGCGTGGTTGATGCCACCGTCGAAATCGTACGAGTTTGAGACTGGCGCGTCGGCGATGGTCTTCGCCAACTCGACGTCGTTCCCGTGCTCCAACGCAGCTCGTATGGCTTCTTCGTACTCTTTCAACAAACAGTGCAGAAATGCGACGCATTTATACGCGACTTTTTTATCCATGCGCGACTCGAGTAACGTCAACGCGTATCGCGGGTCGTAATACGCGAACTGATTCCTCTTGGCGTTGTTCCCGGTGGCGTTCGCCACGGCAACTTCGAAAAAGTTTTCCTCTCTCGTGCCGAACGATTCCACTTCTTCCGATCTAACCGCTTCTCTCAAATAACTTTCCAACTCTTGAAACAATTCCTCTCGAAACCCGTTCGCTAAAGATTCCACGTACAACGTCGTCAATAAGTTGTGACTGGCTAAATCTCTCGCGGCTGACGAGGAGACGTTCGGTTCCGCGCACGCTCTTCGCAAGTATCGAATCGCGTTTTCCACCGCATTTTCATCTTTCGACCCGACGAATGGCGTGAAGGCATACAGAACGCGCTTTGGTTCCACCCTCCTCGTGCCTTGCCGGATTAAGAAATCCGTCGTTTTCTCCGGATTCAATTCGAAACACTTTTCGATCGAATCGCAAATTAACTCCGACGGCACCTCGACGTTCGCCAACGCGTCCAAAGTCAAATCGATGTCTCGCTTTTCGTCGAGGAAGTAAGCGATGACTTTTTCATGTTCGCCTTGCGCGGACGCGAAAGAAACTTCGAGATCGCGATCGCTAGTTTTCTCTATTTTTCTCTTCGTCAGCTGCGTGTCGATATCTCGCTTAAATTGGCGAAGGAAAGCGGCAAATTTTAAGCGCGTTTCCAAGACGTGTTTGCCTTTCTCTTCGGCTCTTTGAATAGCGCTCAGATGTAAATCGACCAGGAAGTTTGCAAGCATCGAGCGTTTCGCAGCATCTTCGTCAACGGCAGATTTTTGTTGAGCATTCTTGTTGTCTTTGCCTCCTCCATCGACATTTATGTTACTACCGCTTTTCTTCGCGGCGCCTTTACCGCCGCTCGTCTCGGATTTGCCGCTCGCGATACCGGAAACCAAAACACCGCCGCCCGGGAGAAGCGCGACTTTATTCAGCTTTTCATACCTTCCGACGCAATACGCGATTAAACCATGTAATGACCCGACGTCTTTAAATTTCTTAGCGATGCGTTCAAACGGTACCATCTCTTCGCATTGCGCCCACGCTTGACCGGCGAGTTCGTACTCGCGATCTTTGAACGCTTTTTCCGCTTTGGTTTTAAAAATTTCAAATCGTCGTCTCGCGTCCATACCGACGCATTGTAACGCGCGCTTAAACTCGTTGCGTTCGCAGTAGTATCTCCACGCATCTCTCGCTTCGTCTCTGGAAGCGATTTCGGATAGATCGCCGTTATCGGTGCACAAATACGAAACGCCCGTGATATCGTCCGTGGCGCAAAAGACGACTTTAGAGGCGATTAAGCTTTCTCGGGTAACTATACCGTCCGCGGTTTCATCCAAACGTAAGAGCTGAGCTAATTCACCGGTGAGTCTGGATATGCACGCAATTCTATCCGCATACGTCAACACCGCGTGGTGATCGGTAAGTGCCAAACCTATTGGAGAAGAATCTTCTTTTTTACGCAAAGCGTTCTTCGTGGGAAACGGCAGCAACGAGTGATCTCGGAGTAACTTTGCCTGGTTGTCCGTTTCCTTCGCCGACGCGTCTGCGGATCCAGCGTACACTCCCGCTCCAGTGAGCCACGCAAACACGATCTCTTCAGTGGACGCGTTTCGTTTCGTCGCTAAAGATGAAGTCGACGCTCGCACGGGCATGCGCACCACCGGTTCGAGAAGCGCTTGGTTTTCGCTCTTTTTCAACTCATCAAAGAAGTGTTCGATCGACCGCGCTTCTTTCTTCACGAAAAATAACCTCGACGGCGTCGCCACCATTAACGAATAAAATTTGGTTTTGCCCTTCTTCTTCTTCTGCCCGTCGTCTACGTTATTGCTTTTTCCGCTCGACAAGAGTTTTGATAAAGCAGGCTTTTGTGGCTCTCGCGACAACGTCAAACTCGTCGTTTTCGTCGAATACAATTTCACGCCAACAATCGGTTCACTCAACCCACTTTCCTTTGGAATATCTAGAACTGGAACGCACTTCATCTCTCGCATTCGTTTCCAATCCTCTTTGTCTTCTTCTAATTCTAAATACACGATGGACCCGGTGGACGTCCCGAGGAGCAACTCGCGCTTCACTTTCGTCTTCTTCTCTCCCTTCAGATTTTTCTTCGCTGCTTTCGGTTTCTTCGCGTTGTTATTGTTTCGAGGCGCATTCGTGCCGTCGTCGTCATCCATATCGTAATCCTTCTCGTAGCTGCTTCTCGTCGTCGTCTTTCCTTCGTCCTCGGAATCGCTCGATGATTCCTCCTCTCCCTCCTCGCCACCAACACCCCTACCCCTACCGTCGCTACCATCGCAGGAAGAAGACGAAGACGCCCAGCACCCGCAGCTCACGCTCACCCCTCTCAACTTCCCGATTGCTTTCGACCGCTCCCAGTCTTGTCCACCTAAATAATGCGTCTCTACCACCTTCCCGGTCTTTCCGTCCTTGGCGGTAAACGCGCACGCGTCCCCTCTCGCGCACACGACCTTTCCAATCTCGTTCTGATTCGCGTTTATTCCCAACGGGTTCCGCGCGAGTAATAAATTTGCCAGTCCTTTCCTTTTCGCCGTTTTATTTTCACCAACACTCCCCGTCGTTCCTTCTTTTAAATCCTCTTTCTTTTCTTCTTCTTCGTTATCATTGAATGCTCCTCCTCTTAACATCATCTCCTCGTCTTCTTCGCTCACAACTTTCAAGGTGTTGTTAAACCCTAAAACATCCGTCCTTCCTTCCACGAAATTCACCCGCAAGAGATTCCCTCGGTTGGTACCGACAAACACGCGATCGTCCGCGCTCATCCCGCACGTCGGTTGGCCGTACTTTTTTATGAAGGTGTTGTTGTTTTCACCGTCGTCTGTGTTGTGTTGTTTTTTGAGAGGTTGGAGCGTAAATATCGGCAACATATTCGCTTTCTTTTCATCCTCCTCGTTCGTCGCATTCTTAGTCGTGATGGTGTTGTTCGTGGTGTTCGAACTCGCATTCACAAAAGAAACTTCGTCCAACGCGTACGAGTTCACCGGAACGAGAGGGAAAACAAAGAACTTCTTCGTCTTCTCTCCTCCTTCTTCGCGCTCGGAAAGCGTTTTCGACGTCGTCGTCATCTCTCAATAATGTTTAGTTGGTGTTGTGTTGTGTATTCCAGAAAAGAAGACGGAAACGTGTTCCTTCGAATTGCATTGCCGTGTGTTTTAGGGTTTTACAAAACCCTAAAACAAGAGACAAAATCCCCTAATAAAGACGAGACGTTTCTTTCACAAATGTTGCGCACGCGCTGCGCCTCTTACTCTTCTTTGACGACGACGACGACGTTTTTATCATCGGTGTTTAAGAGGACGAAGAAGAACAGCTTTGGTATCATCGTGACGAGCACCACCGGGAGAAATTCTTCTTCTTTTATTTCTTCTTCTTCTTCTTCTTCGTTTGAGAGAAGAGAACAAAGAAGCTCCAAAGGTGGTTTTGTTGTTGGTGTTGGCAAGAAGAAGACGACGAATAAGGCCCCGGCGTTTTCTGTCGTTGCCGCTGCTGCGACCGAAGAAACGACGACCGAAACTGCTGCTTCGAAAAGGAAAGCTTTCCCGACGATGATGAAAACTATGAACACGTTTTTAGGGGTGACGAACGAATTAGGAGCCTCCTTGCTCGCACTCGTCGCGTTACTGTGTAACTGCGCGTACTTCAGCGCGAATACAACGACAAGTGGTGCAAGTGGTTTCGCAATAGTAGTAATCATTCTGATGAACAAAATAGCGTTAAGTGCGCTTCTCGTGAAAACACTCGCGGCTTTCGCGTTACCGGTGGATATCCAATCGTATCTGGCGTACGCGACGTTCCCGTGGCGTCCGAGGGAGGCGTTTGCGAACAAGAAGGTTTTAATCACCGGCGCTTCGCAAGGGTTGGGGGAAGCGATTGCCTATTACGTGAGCTCGTTTGGAGCGAACGTCGTATTGGCGAGTAGAAACGTGAAGAATTTAGAAGGAGTTGGGAAGAAGTGTTTGGAAAATGGGGCGAAAGCGGTCGAGGTTGTCGCTTTCGACGCGTTGAAACCAGAGAGCGCGGAGATGTTGGCCAAGGCGGCGAGCGAGGCTTTTAATGATGGTGATGATGAAAAAGAAGATGGAGATAGCAATAATAATAAGTCGTACTGTTGCGATTACGCGTTTTTATGCGCCGGAGCATCGCAATCGGCGTCGGCGTTTGATGTGACGGAAAGCGCGGAGAGAGAGTTGTTCAATTTGAACGCTCTGTCGACGATTCAAGTTTTGAAAAACATCTTGCCTTCGATGATTGCAAGGAATCGAGGTCACGTGTGCGTGATAAGCTCTATGGCGGCGATATGTCCAGCTCCTGGTCAAAGTTCCTACGCGGCTTCCAAAGCGGCGTTATCAAAATACGTTGACTCCTTGCGAGCGGAAATTGGTCACACGGCGAAAAACGTCACGTTGACCAATTGCTACCCGGGCCCAATCGCGACTGGATTTAACGGCAAAAAGCGCGTCGTCTTCAACGCGACCGGAGTCAACGAAAACCACCCAAAAGGTCTCGCCAAAGGTCGTCTACCAGTCGAAACCGTCGCTAAAATGGCCGTCAAATTGACCAGTTTCGGTCAATACTCCATACATCTCGCGCCGAAACTGGTCATGTTCCTTTCGCGGTGCGTCCATTTTTGCCCCACCGTCGCTTACGCGGTCATGGATAAACTCGGTCCCAAAAGAGCGCAAGCTGCGAAAAAAGGTGAAAGTCTCTACGAGTTGAAGGTTAAAGATGCGTAGTAAGAGTAGATTAATAGCGTGCGTTTACTTCTATTTTGTGTGTATTTTGTCTGTCAAAACACTTCAATTTTCTTCACAACAACCAACCGAAAAGGAACATCTCTCTCAAATCATCATGTGCACACCAGTTTGTGCCGCGCTCGGGTACCTCCCGCAAAACGAATTCGACGAAGAAGTCGCCAGAAAAGACGCCGAGGTATACTATTGATTATGTTTTTGTTGTTGTTTTCGTGAAGTGCATCTTCTGTGGTGCATCTTTATATCGTTTTTACGCGCTTTTCTGGCGACTTCTTTCCCCGGATTGGATCCCCGCGCTCTCGTCGTCATCATCATCTTCATGATCGTCATCATCATCGAACGCGTTTAAAACGCGCGCGTTCTTTTTAAAAGCATACGTGCACGACTACGACTACTACTCCTACGCGCGATCTGTGATTTGGCGGCTTTTGTGCTCTCTCGGAGGAGGAGGAGGAATATTCTTTGACTCTTCGGAGACGCTTTGTGTCCTCTCTGAGATCGAAAGCGAGAGGAAAATACGCGCTTTGCGCGCTTTTGCGCCGTCTCGCATATATGTAATAACTTCTTTAACTCTCTCTCTCTCGTGTTCTCGATGATGATGTATGTCTCTGTATTCAAATTGAACGAACGAAAAAACAACGCAAAACAGATTGCAGTCTTGAAACAAGAAATCGACGGACTCGGGGCGACGAACCATGCGAAACAGCTCGCGAAGCAAGCCGCGGAGAAAAATGCCATGGTGAACAAACTCATCTCGACGGTTCGAGGCAAAGCGTTGCAAAGCAAAACAGAACGCTTGAATTCGACGAAGGGGAAATTGACGAAAGCGGAGGATACTTTGGAGGCGAAGGAAGAGCAGATTGCGGAGAACGAAGAGCAGATTGCGTCTTTGAAGAGTGAGGTGCAAGACATGGCGCAAGAAATCGAAACGCTGGTGAAGGAGATGGAGAAGTTGAATAAATTGAGGGTGGAGGAGATTCAAAAGACGTACGACTCGTACATCGGGTACTTGAACACGGAGAAGAAATCGAGAGAGCAAGAAGTGAAGGAGGCGCAAGTGGCGTTGGATAAGGAGATGCAAGCGTTGGAACAAACGACGAGAAAGTTGGAACAAACGGTGGCGGATAAGTCCAAACATCAGGCTTTGGATAACGGAGAGGATGTTTCCGTTTCAGATGCAGGAGAATTCCAAGCGCCGGGAGAAGAAGATGAGGAATTGGACGAATAAAAAATGAGGATGCGCGTGTTGAACGAGAAAGAGAGTAGTAGTTCTCGCGGTATGAAAAGAAAGGAATACTAATGTTACATAGATATGTTTTAAACGAATGAAAGAGCCATCTGCTCGTATTTATATATTATACAAAGTGCTCTTCGGGTATCTGGGTATCGTCTGTTGCGCCCGCCTTTGACTCTCTGATTGAGGCGGTTGCGCGGAGAAACTGTTGTTTTTGGGTGCGTTTGTTTGTTCCCGCACTCCACAACATCTGTCGCGCGCATATAATAAACACACACATAATACACATAATGCGCCCGCGTTTTCTGGGCGACCAAACTCCCACCGCGCAGTTCCTAAACGACATCACCCAAGTCTTATCGCTGAAACTCACGTGCGTTCGCGTGTTGCTTTTAACCAAAGTAGTTTGCGCGCGAATCGTCTCGTCGTCGTTAGGGGAAGATGCACGCGAGGAGAAGGAGAACGCGGATGCACCACCACCAAAACCACCACCGCTCACGCTAACAGATTTGACGGATGAAACGACCAGTCGAGAAACGATCGAAATTTGTACGAGTTTAATCGAAACGATCGTTCGAGGTGCCGTTCGGTACGAGTTAGATGCGAACGAATTGAGGAACGAATTGGAGCAGTTGGGTTTGCCAAAGGTGAGCTTTACTTTACATCGCGTATTTAAACGTATTAATGACATTTTTTTATAGGAACACACGGACGCGATCGCAATCCCGTACGGGGAGAATAAAGATAAGTTGAGGGAATGTATGTTGAAGAAAGTGATTCGAATCGGACGAGATGAAGAAGGAAATGATTATGGAAAAGTAGGATGTTCGTGGGAGATTGTCGCGAGAGCGGTGGATACAACGAGGACGAAAAAGGAGGAGGGAGAAGACCTCACTGCGCCTGATTTGAGAGTGAAGGTGAGTATTGGTGGGTGTGCGTTCACCGCGGACGAGATAGATTTGAGGGTGTGCATAAACGAGATGAAGAGCGCGAGAGCGGCCATGAACGAGTAGTAACATAGTTTGATATAGTAGTTTTAATAATACTGGGTAGTTTTAGCAGTAGTACTTTGAATTATGTATTTTTCACAACAATCAAGTTTTAGGCGCCGGACAGAACATCAACAAGGGATGGTCTGGGTTTAGCTCACGTAAAGCTGCTTCTAAAGCCTTTATTCTCGCTGCATCTGCTTTCGATTGATAGGAAATGCCTTTTTGCTCGCTCAGGGGAACCTCGTCGTTTCCATCGCCTCCCATCCAATCGAGAAAGCTCATGACGCCGGGGCCGTCTTTTTTCGCAGACGCCAGTTCGTTATTGTTCTCGATGATCTGAAAGTTACTCTTTTTTACCAGCGGCGAGGAGGCGTTTGCCGGCATTCTCACCGGCTCGTCGTTCGACACGTCAAATCTTTTTTGTTGATTGTTCTTCTTCTCCTTCTCCTCTTTCTTCTTTGCCTTTGCTTTTTCTTTCAACTTTGCGTAAATTCTTTCTCTCATCGGCGCATATCTCAGCGCTATACTTTCAGCGCGTTCTAAGCACATTGCTCTGAATGCATTCGAAATGTTTGCCTGCGCACGTTTACACGTCGCTATATCTCTATCATTAATATTATTAATGCTCAATCTCTCTATCCTCGCTACGTCCTCTTCATCCGACGACAAAGAATCGCTATCCTCCGACCCCGACGCAAACAATCCGCCACCTTCATTCTTGTTCTTGTTCTTCCCGTTCTCCTTCTTCTCCTCTCCCTCCTGAATGTATGTCGCATTCGCTCCTTTCTCTTCATCCTCCAAAACTATCCCACCTTCCAAGCAAAACACAAACTCTTCCTCTTCGCTCCTTTTCGCAGAAAACGCCATCGCGCCCGAATACAACTCCGCGCGTATCTCCCGCGCTTTCTCTTCCGTTCCACAGTTTTCTATAATCAAAAACGCGTTCGATTTCCTCGCTTTCTCGATGAACTCGATCGCATCCGTCATCCACTTTTCTTCCTCTTCTTCTTCTGATGATGATGATGATGAAAATCGATCGAAGACGCGTATCCGCAGCGCCGCGGCGGCGGTCGCAGCAACATTTTTCTTCACCTCCACTCCACCCGGGAAACACCCACCTAAGAACTTTTCAGCGAATGTGTTCCTCTTCTTCCTCTCGCTTAGTGAAGACGATGACGATACAGCGTCCTCCTCCTCCTCCTCGTCTCCGTGGTAATAAAAGGACAGTTCCACGTCCTCTTTTTCGCTTCGCATCTCTCCCGCGAGTTGTTCAATCTCTTTCCTCGCGCGGTCGATGTCTTTATCATCGTCTTTGATTCCATCCTCATCGAATTCGTCGAGAAACTTCTTCGTCTCTGCGAGGACGCGTTTTGCGTTCTCCGCGAGTGCCCGGAGCGGCGTCATTTTCATCATCATCTCGCTGTTGTTCTTCGGCCACGAACGCTCCAGTTCGTCTCGTATTCTCGTCGTCATTTCTCGGTGGTGTTGTCAGGTCGTTCTCGGTTTAAACGAAATTATATTCACGCTTTTGCTGCGCTTAAGCTTTTCGTCATTTCTCTTTTAAAAGTAGTGTTACTCTGCTGTGTATGCGCGCGTGCGGAAGTAAAGTGACGAGACTTTTCCAATTCAGAATTTGAAATCTTTCCCGAAACTCCATTTGTTGTTGTACTCGTACGCGCTCGAAGACAAAGACAAAGGAGACAAAGAAGAAGAGAGAATGACGACGACGACTTCTTTTTTGAGCGGTGGTAATTTTGGTGTCGGTCCTGAAGACTATTCCTTGCTGAATGATGCTTCTGCGGGGGGTGAAACTGTCGGTGAATTTCCAAAGTTCGCTTCTCCGTCGAACGTAAACGACGACGTAAACGTAAACGAAGACGACGATGAAACGAACCTCATGCTCCTCGCCTCTCGAGAAATCGAAAGATTACGCGAAGAGAACGCAGAAATAAAACGTTCCGCGCGAGAAATCGCGAGCAAATGCGCGAGAAATCTCGAGGAAATGCGAGAAAGGTTGACACGAATAACACAAAGAGACAAACAGGAGCGAGAGGACGAGATGACGCGAATGCGAACGCAGATGGAAAAGATGGAATTGAAATGCGAGCAGTTACGAGAAGAGGTGAGGAAACACGAGCTGGAAAATGCGTTGGAGAAGCAACGTACGGAACAAAACGAGGAGGTATTGCGAGAGATGAAGAAGCGGGAAGCGAGCGTCGCGTTGGATTGCGAGAGGGCGAAGATGTTGGTGAAGAAAGAGAAGGAGAGGAGGAGGAGGAGGAAAGAAAAGGCTTCCGACGGCGAATCGTTATCGGAGAGCGAGGAGAGTAGAAAGAGCGAGTGGTAGAGAGATGCGGGTGGTGTTGTAGCTTTTTAGATTATTAATAGAGTAAAATAAAAATGAACGCGTATATGTTCGGCAGCGGCGCTCTCGTCGTCGTCGTCAATCACTTCTTTTTATTACCCAAAGGTTCAGACGCCGCGGATGGCTGCCACGTCACAAAGCTCGGTTCGAATCGCAAATTACTTCTGTTCGTCGTCGTCGTCTTTGAAAACGATTGCAAGTGCGTTTCGACAATTTTTGGCGTCGCGGAGACTATGTGTTGTCCTTTCCAATATTTTAACAAGTTTAAGCTTTGCAACGCGGAAGTCACGTCGCTTTCTCGAAACATAGTTTTCATGGACAAATCGCGGACGGTCAACCCGTTCATGTTCTTGTGCCCTCTCATGGCTTCGAGAATGTGTTTGGACCAATACGACCGGTAACTGACTCGACCGAGATCGGATAACGGTCGTTCCGGAGTCCCGAATTTGCCCTCTCGTTTCGAGAGTTCGTAACTCATGGAGATGAGAAAAGAACCGTAGCCTCTTCGTTGGTGCGAAGGCAAGGTGAGAATGCACGCCAAATTGTACTCTTCCGCGGATTGTTTTTCTTTTGAAAAGTAACCGACCGGGACGTGCACTCGATTATCCTTCTTTTTCATCGTATCCTTCTCGTTGCTATTTCTATGCGTATCGCTACTACTACTTTTACACTCCGTCATGACGTAAAAATTGAACGGCTCGACGTCGTAATACAACGTCTTGTGATCCAAAAACAGTTTCGCCACCAAGCAAAGGTTCTGGCAATACGTTTTGGCTTCTTTCCCGTCGATTTCCCAGAAGCAAATCGTGGTTTGTTCGTCGTTTGCGTTTTCGTGTTCGTAAATCTTCTTCCCCGGCGGGTGCGTGATCGTGCACTCTTTCTGGTGCTTTTGCATCGTTTTCGGTTTGCGCATGTACTTCATACAGTACGGGCAGACGTACAGCATGTCGCATTGGCCGGTAATTTCCGGGTACGGGCTGTAGTACCACGCGTCCATTTCGTACTTTCCAAACTGAACGCACTGAATATTTTTCATTTTTGTCTTCTCTTCGTGCTCTTTTTCCGCCAACTGGTCGATTCGAGGTAAATCTTCCACCGAGACGCCGTCGACGTTGTGAATTTCGTTGTATCTTCTTTTCATGGTTCGCGTCAATTTCCGAGTGGTCGTTCCTTCGCTGTGGGAGTTTTTGTTGTTTGACGATAACAATGGGTTCGTCGCCGAATGCGGCGTGGATTCTCCGTTCGTATTCACCGCTCCGTTGGTCTGCGTCGTCATCATTTTATTCGCGCTCCCAGCGACGCCTCCATTTTGCGCCTCGCTCTCGTCGAATAACCCGTCGCCCGCCGCGGTGTAGTCGTGCACATTCTCTGCGCTCACCCACTCGTCCAATCTCTTATCAAACTTATCGTAGTGAATGTAATACTTTTCAATCTCTCCTTCGCCGTCGTCAAAGTCTTTCTTTTTCGTTGAATTTCTTCGTTGAATTTCAACCACCGTCGCCGGGTGCAAGTGACCGTCGAAGGACGCCTTCGCGCTCACTTTCGATTTGATTGGAAACTCTTTATTCTTTTTATTCTTCTCTTCTTCTTCTTGGTGATGACAATTCGTTTTCTGATCATCATTGTCATCATCATCATCATCATCGTCATCCTTATTATTACCTTGTTGTTGTTGTTGTTGTTGTTGTTGTTGTTCTGGTTGTGACGATGATGGTTCCACGTTATTGCTATTAATAGTATTATCATATACCAGAGGAGGCGTCGGCGCCGGCGTCTTCTCTTCTCCCGTTAAAGCTTGCGGTCCTTCTGAAATCAATTCCACCGTCTTCTTCGCTCCGTCATCGTCATCGTCAAAATCATCATCATCATCAAAATCGGTCGTCATCGTGTCGGCGCAAAATGAATGAAATTTAGGTGAAATTCAATCTTCTCTCTTCTTCTCTTTCTTTTCTCAGTGCTCTTCCAATTTGCGCGCGACACCAAAAACAAAAACAACCTGATATCTCAACAAAATCTGTCGTCGTGAAGAGTGAAAACAAACGCAATGCGCGAGAGAGAATGAATGGAGTGTTTATTGAAAAACGAAGATGTTTCCTTTTTCGCTTTTTTCTCTGTCGTCACAAAAATAAAAATACCGACAAAAGTCTGACGTTTTCAGAGGCCCAATCATCTTGCCTACACTTTCAAAAGGTTCAAAAAAGTGCTCACAACTCTCCTCCAACTGTTGTTTTGCAAAAATGTTCTGAACCACAAAAAAAAAATTTCAAACTTTTCTCATCTCTTCTTTTTCTTTATTCTTCTTTTCTTCGCAAACAACACAACGAACAAAAGTAACGAGATGACGACGACTTTGACGAATACAACACAGAAGAAAAAGAAGAGCTCTTCCGTGTTGATGGTGTTGTTCTCGATCTTACGAACGTGCGCTCTCGCGCTGATCACGTTTCCGATCGCGTTTGTTTTGCACGTTTTCGCGGTTTTTCTTTTGCCGTGGGAGATTACGAAAGCAACCGCGAGTGAGATTTTTTCTCATCATCATTCGATGAAGAAGACAAAGACGAAGACGAACGACGATTCAGATGATTCAGACGACGACGACGAATGCGTGGAAAGGGAGACGAAAAGAGTGGTCACGATATCGCGCGCGTTTCGACGCATCCTCGAGAACGGGAATGGTTTTACCATCAAAGCTTTGTTTTTAGATGATGCGTCAAAACCACCAACGTCGAATACGACGCATACGTCCTTGAAGTTCTTTCAAGAGCAACATAAATACGTCGTCGAGGAGTTGAAATTTCAAGTGGAGGAAGCGGAATCACGCTTTCGAGCGAGCGTGCAAAAGATACGCGAGAGCGAGATACAGCGAGTGAAACTGAACGAAAAGTTACAGGAGACGGCGAGGAAGTTAGCGAGAGCGAGCGGGAAAGACGTGAGAGTGAGTCAGTCGTCGAAGACGCACTACGGTAGTGGGAGTAAGCGAGAATACGAGGACGATAGGAATAGCAGTCACGGGGGGAATTCTAGCGCGGAGATGTTCGCGACGGGATGTTTGTGCGCGTATTATTTGTACTGCTTTTACGACGTGGAGGATCCGTTCAAATTCGACCGAAAAATGGCGACGCTGGTGCCTTTGTTTTGGGTGGCGTGTTTGGCGGTGAATTCGAATGGGGTTAATAAGTTGGCGACGGTCGCGAACCTTATTTTGACCGGGTATTTTGGCGCTTTGGTATATACGAATCAAAGAACGATGACGCAATGAACACACGAAGTGACGACAGTATATTATACTCCACACTAAACCAGCTACATCTATTACTACTACTACTATATATATAAGCTTGTAACAAAAATGAGATCGATATTACGCTGTACACATTTTAATCGACCTACACTTGACCGCTCTTACCCGGCAACGGCGACGCGTCGGTATTCGACGTCATCATCATGCTCTTCTTCAACTCTCGCGAACCCCACACTCTGGAGACGTACGACAATACCCAAGGAGCTAACGTCTTATTACTCGGATCCCTCGCGTTTTCCTCGTAATATTTTGCCCATAATCCAGGATTATATTCTTTTATATTCGACGAGCTTCCGGAAAACGCATTCGTCCGAGAGTCGTATAGAAGTAAAGGCGAGTTCCCTGGCGCGTTTGAAAAAAACTCGCCTACGACTAAACTCCGCGGACGTCTCACCCACTCTTTCGGTGTAGCTAACGCAGCTTGGACGTAACGCACGTTATTCTCCAAAACTAAGTTCCATCCAAAATGGGTGTGACCAAAAGCGTGAGTATGCGAGTCCTTCCCCGATTTCTCGAGATGTAATATTTCTGTAACGCGCTCTATGCGTTCGTTTAAGATATTCGAGCCAACCGCTTGCGTCAACTTCGGATAGAGCAAGAAGCGCTTCTCTGGGATTAACTCAATCCTCGGAAGAAAATGCGAAAACGTAATCACCGTCACGTCTTTGCCTTCCTCTTTCGCTCGCTTCACGTTTTCTAAAAATCGTTCAAATTTGCCATCCGCGTCGTTCAAAGCGTCAATTTTCTTCGAAATGTAATAATCGTCTGACTTTATCGTCGTCGTCTTCGTGATCTCTTTTTTCCACGCGTCGAGTTTCGGCCACTTGCATAAACGATAATCCGTCATAACCCTCTCGACACCGGGAATGTTCACGCCCTCGGGCGCTTCCACCTCTTCTTCCGTATCGAACTCCCGCTCGTACCAGCTATGCACGGGAGCTATGAATACCCTCCTTTTTGCGTCGTCGTTCGGGCCACCAATCCCTTCTCCCGATGATGGATCCGTTTTCACCCCTAATCTCTCGCACAGCTTAAACACCGATTGAATCTTCTCCAGCGAACATTTTTCCTCTTTCGAGGCACACCACAGGTCGTGATTGCCAAAAGTATAAAAAACGCAATCAAACTTCTTCAAACACGCGCGAAAACACCGCTCTAAATCGCTCAACTTTTCCGCGACGTCGCCGGCGATGATGAGTATCGAATAGCAGTCGTCATCTTTGTTGTTGTTACTGTTCGAGGAGGATGGCATCTGCTCGATGAATCTCTCGTTTTCCTTCGCGTCAAAGTGGACGTCGGAAATGAGAAAAACTTTGATGTTTCCCTCGCGATGATGATGATGATGAGAATGATGATTATGATGCGTTACTTTTGGATTGGAAGATGCTCCCATGACGTTGGGACTCCTTTTTGTCAATTTGGTATTAGAAGCAGCGTTCGCATGAGCAGCACATCGCGGTGACGATAACGCCATGAGGTAAAAGAATGAAGAGCGAAAATCACCTAAGAACGGTTACTCTTTGTGCGCACATACGAATACTGTGAATAACAAACATCAACGAGGAAGTTCCAACACCTCACGACGCGGTATCATCGCTCGAAGTACTACTCACCGCGTCTAAGAAATCTTGCGGCTGTAAATTGGTCACGTACCCTTGTCCAATCTGACAACTGGCGCCGTTCAACTTGACGCCGCGCAACACGTTCTCGACCAACAGTTCCGGCATCAACTCTTCGATTTTCTTTTGCACTTGAATTCTCGTCGTGGAGGACGTTTCGTCTAATAAATTACACGCGATTTCAATTTCCATTTTGTTGTTTTGACGCGATGGTGATGGTGTTGATGGTGTTGTTGTTGTTCGCATCAGCGCCATGCTTTGGACGTTCGGTAACCCGTCGATTTCGTTTCGTTGACTGACGCGTTTCGCAATCTGTTTTCCCAAATCGAGCGCGAGTTTCTCTTGACTCTCGTCGCTCAGTTCGCATATCATTGGCACGTTGTAATTCACCACAAACGGCACTGCACCGACGCAACACACGCCTTTTTCTTCCACGTCGCTTTTCTCGCTCGAGCCAAAATCCGGCTTCACCTCCCACTTCTGCATTCGGTCGTACACGTCGGAAGCACCGACCCACGTCTCGTTTTCCCCGTTGGCGGAGAAGTACCCTAATTTTCGTCTAATTTCAGCTAATTCTCTCCGCTCGCGGTTACTCTCAGTATCCTTCTCTCTAGCACTATTCGCGCTGGCCTCACCACCTATGCCATCATCACCACCTTTTACCATCGTCGCGTGCCCGTACATGTACGCGTTCACCCCTAACTCGTCCCCGAATCGCCTCCCGACTGCTCTCGCCGCTTCCTTCGCCGCGTCCATATCGCACGTCCCAATCGGGTGCACCGAAACGTGGTCCACAATCCCAAGCCTCGGGTGCGTCGCCGAGTGTTTCTTAAACGAGCCAATTTCCATAAACGCCGACGTGGCGACTTCGTGGACTCTGTTCGCGATGAGACGCGAGACCTTCTTCTTCCGCCGCTCGTTCTTCGCTTTCCCGTCCAACACCACCAACGCACTGTTGTCACCACCATTCACGGCATCATCAAAATCATCATCCGTTCTCACCGCAAAGGTAAACCCGGTTCGGTTATACGGTTCATCGATGAATGTTTTCACCAATTTAACCGCGTTGTTGTTGTAGGTCTCGTCGTCGTCGTCTCTTTTCGTCTTCATATCATTCGGCTTCGTGGTAATCCGTTTTGATAAAGCGACGGATTCGATGGCTTTCAGCACGTCCATTCGTCTCCCTTCGGAGACGTACACCACGCACGCCAACGCGCCTCGAGCAGCACCAGTTCGAGCAGCAGCTAAAGACGATGCCGATGCTGTTGCCGCTGCTGCCGCTGCTACTGCTGATGCAACCATGGTGTGTTGTTTACTTATTATGAGGATAAAATCTCCATTATATCTTTCTTTTGATGAAACAATTTACCCCTACAACGCAAGCTTTGTAAAAGACGTTCATAAATGTCCTCCTCCTCTTCCTCCGGGCGACAAAGACGACGGCGAGCGATTGTTTTCTGTTTTTGTGCCGTCCTTTTCGTCTCGTTTCTTTTTAGCGCGCTCTTTTCATCACGCGATGATGTTTTTCATGGTGATGATGATTTCGCGGGGAAATCATCATCATCAACTTCGGTCGATGATGATGCGTTAAACGAGGATGATGCCACGAGGATGATGCAAAAGAAACAGCAGCAGCTTTTAATCCACAGAGCGAACAACCGACACGCGCGATCGTCCACGGTTTCCTCGTCGATTGTTCTCGAAAAAACGGAAGAATACGCGGAAAAAATCGAGGACGTGTTGGAACCGTATTACAGGCAAGTGTTTGGGAAGTTTGCACAGATGAGCGGGTTTGGCGCGAGCGCGGGTGAAGAGGAGCAAGAGGCTTTAAAGAAGAAAGAGGAGGAAGATTTAGATGAAGTGGACATGGGAACTCCGTTAATCGAGGACGACGCGTTGGAGCAAGAGAATCAGGATTTAGAGAGAGTAAACACGGAGGAAGAGGACGGTACCGAACCGATACCGGCGGAATCCGTCAAGATTAAATACAAAGACAAGGAGAAACGAGAGACGTGCGAACGGGAAGACGTGGCGATACGGACGAAGAGTTTAAATAGAAACGAACGGAATCGGATTCAGCAGATTAAGCCGAGGAAGTTTTGGGTGGCGAGAGATGAAGCCGCGAACGGAAGGAAGTATTCGCACATGGCGACTATCGGGAGGTGGAACGTGAACGCGACGAAGAAAGGGTTCGCCGTGGCGTGGCAATCGAGTAGCGGCATCGAAGGCATACGAGGCCAGTCGATTTTGATTTCCTACGCGGAGGATGTCGATCAACCGTGGTCGAAACCGAAGAGAGTGTCGAGTATGCAGAACGTGAAAACGGCGGTGTGGTCGCCGGTGCTTTTTAACCCGCCAAACGAGGAGAACGGTTTGTGGTTATTTTACACCGAGTCGCAAAACTGTTTGAGACCGGCAAGGGAGAACAAGAGCGGATCGAAAATCCCTCCGAGATTTTCACCAGGAGGAGACGTGAAAGTGACAAAATCGAGAGATGGTGGGAAGACGTGGTCGGAACCGCAAGAAGTGCACGCGCAAAGTAAAGAAGATTCACCAGGGATGCCGAAAGTGATTGCGAATAGAATCACCGTGCACACGCAGACCGGGAATTGGGTTTTGCCGTATTGGAAGGAGAAAGCGGAATCGAACGCGTGCAGGCAACCAAAATCGCCCGCTTCGCACGGCGTTTTAGTTTCTAAAGACCAAGGGAAGAGTTGGCAACCGAAAGGGAAGATTAGAGTGGGCGGGACGTGGTTGATTGAAGGCGCGGTTGTAGAAAGGAGAGATTATTCGCTGCAACTGTTTTTTCGAACGAGTAAAGGAAAAGTGTACACCGCGTTTTCCTGGGACGGTGGAGATACGTGGACCGGGGCAAACCCGACGACGGTACCAAATCCGGATTCGAAAATGGACGCGACCTCATTTCCCGATACGAGAGAGATTGTCGTCGCCTTTAACGATGCCACCGATAAGAATAAGATCAACAAAGGCCGGTGTCGATTACGCGTTTCGATTTCCTGCGACGGCGGCGTTGGGTTTAAAACCATCACCGAACTCGAAGAAGGGAGCTTGAAGATGTACATACACTACCCAACGGTCATTACCGACGGAGATCGCGCTATTGTGGCGTACTCGTTGATGGGCCACCCGCACTTGCGTCAAGGGGATATTGGAGGGATCAAAATCGCCGAGGTGAAATTCAATCCGAAGAGTTTCGAAAGGAAGAAATACGAGCCGAAAGTTCAACAGGTGGAAGAAGAGAAGATCTCGTCGTCGTTATCATCATCTTCTACATCATCAGGGGAAGGAGGAAGGGTAGAAGAAGGGGATATAGCCGTGAAAACGACGCTTTCGTACGAGCTGGACGGCCTCTGAGTGAAGATGAAGTAAGTTTTGTCCTTTTTTAGTTTCTAGATTTTAGCCGCTACAATTACCTTACAAGGAAGGTGTTGTTTCTAAATGAATGTGAGGATCGTCTATTGTAGTATCTTAGCCCCATCCGGTGATACCACCACCGCGCATACCAAAACCACCGTCGTTATTGTCGTTGTTGTCGTCCGAATCGTCGTCGTCGGATTCGTCGATATCGGATGGTTCGAACTCTTCCATGATTGCTGCCGCGCCGTAGCCTCCGCCGTCGTTGCCTTCTTCGCCGTCATCGTCGTAATAGTCATCGTCGTCGTCGGTACCGTCCGAGTCTGAAGCGACTTCGTAGTTTCGAATATCTCGAGAACGTTTACGACCGACGGCACCGGACCGTTGCAGTGCCGATTGTTGTTCGCGCCGCTTAGAAGATGCTGACATTTTCACGCGTCCGCCTCGATTAATCCTGCGTTTCCGTCGAAGTCTTCTCGCATCAAAGCTTCTAGAAATGTCCATCTTCTTCTCTTTAGTACTCCCATCATTGTTGACGGCGGGCGCTATAGTAGTGGGTGCGGTAGTTGTAGTTGTTGTATTCGCTTGCGATATCATTTCTTCAGCGGAAAGCGCCGAAGTGCGTTTTGCGGCAGCCGTTGCGGCGTCGAGTAGCGCCTTACATCGTCGAGGCGAGGCGTACACAGCCTTGCAATCAATCAAGGCATCGATTCCTTGAATGCACATCTCCAGCATGTTCTTTCGTCTGGCAATATCTTGCAAGTTCTGGTTGCTGAATTTTGCAAAGACGACCGATAACGACAACAGAGTGGACGCGGACGCCATCGCGAGTCTCCCAGCCATCACCGGTCCGGGCACTTCGAGTTCACACACAACACGAACGGCTCGTAAACCGTCCAAAAACAGCAAACACACCATTTCTGCATCAGCTATGGTGGTGCTTTGATCTTTGCTTTGTTGTTGATCTCCGCTTTCGCACTTTCTAATTTCGTCCGATAAGGCTTCGATTGTTTCAGACGCGACGAGGACGACCGCGCCGGGAGAAAGCGCCCCGCGATCGTTGACAATAGTTCTGGCATCTGGGTCGAGATTTCCTCCACCTTTACCTTCATCGAGTATCGACGAATCGGCAGAAGCCGCGGATGCTAAGCAAAAGTGCATCGCCGTTTTGTATAAGGACAACAAATTTTGCGAAGAGAAAGCTTTCTTCTTGAAGTGAGAGAATCCGCGCGAGACGAGTTCAGCTCTCCCTCGAAGACTCGCAAAGGTTGCTCTGGCGTTATTGCTGGCCTCATCTTCGTCTTCGTTGGTAAAAATTGTTAGGAAAGATGCCATTTGATTGTGCGTGTGCGTGTTCGAGGACGACGAACGCGCAAATGCGGCATCTCTCGAGATGGCAGAGATGGCATGTAGAACGTCATCTTCTTTGACCGCGTAGTTTTCTCTATCCATAGAGGCTTCATCATCGACACCGTTCGACCACGCCGCGGCGACGACATGTGCAATGGCAACATTCCTCGAAGTTTGAATCGAAATTTGACGCTGCTCTTCCTCATCGACGTTTTTCAAGTTGAACGTGGAATGACCAAGCATCAACGAAGTATCGTCGTCGAGCGCCGCTGCAAATCGCAGCGCCGGGTTGATTGCCCGAAGATCGTTCCATTCATTCGCGCGTTCGAGAGCCCATTTCGTTGCGAGTACACGTCCTGAAGTAGCGAACATTGCATCCCAAATACTTTGTCTCGCGTAGGTGTTCGCCGGTAAAAGATAGGCGCAGTTCAAAAGGGATATGCACGCTCCGACCATAGCCGCGCGAGACTCTTTCGGCAAGCTCAAGAAGCTTATTTCGTCGTCATCATCGTCGTCGTTTTTCATCACTCGCGGCGTAGATTTAGCACCGCTTGCTGGTGTGGTGATCAATTTACCGCCGGCAAGGCTCGAGGCAACTTCCGAGCATAAACGCAAGCATTTCGACGTAACCAACATGTGCGCGATATTATCGGGCGGCATGGAGGAAGAGCCATTGCTCGCCGCTTTGGCGATGGCCTGTGCGGCACGCTTTGTAATTGAAACTCGTCGTTCAGCAATCATGCGCTCGCTATAACTATCGTTGTGCTTATCGTCGTCGTCGATTATGGAATTGCCGCTTTGCATTTTGTTCAAAAGTGGCTCTGAATTTTTTAGACATCGAGAACAAGCGGCGACCCATTTAGAGGCTGGAATTCTGCACAACTCCAGGTCTGCTTTTTGACGTGTCCTCGCATCTAGGCACGCTTCGACATCAACGAGCGCGAGGAGTCGACGAAATGAATCGTCTTCAGACGCTTTTCTATCGATGACACATATTCTCAACGCTGCTGCGGTCGCGAACAAACTCGAAGTGTTATACGCGACTTCGTCCGAAATGTGCACATCCACCGTCTCGCTCTTTTTGTCGGCGTTTACGTTCACGCTCCGGTCAAAATTGTCTACGTTTTGAGAAAGTTCTTCGAGAAAACTTGAAAGTTCGAGCGAGGCTCGAACGAGCGCAAAGCCAGCCGAGGAGGTGAGACGGTCGGATTTTGGAATCATCGCAAACGCCATCGCATCTAATTGCTTCTTACCGAGGAAGTATGAAAAGTCATCGTTCCTGTTCTTTCCATCCTCGTCGTTGTTATTGTTGTTTTTGTCGTTTTCGTTCGCTACATCTCCTCCGAGGTGTAATTTTTGGCTCTTTAATCGAGGCTCTAGCCACGATTTCAGCACCGCTTGCACGGACACTGAGTCTAATTTCACGGCAAGCGCGCGAAGCGCATCCATGCCAACATTCACGATGCAATCGCTTCGCTTTTGGTGATGATCAGAATTTTCATCAGTCTCTTCTTCCTCTTCGTCGTCGCCGTCGTCATCGTCATCGTCTCCGTCGTCATCCATGACGATTCTAGTATTTGCTATACATTTCAAGATATCGTGTGCGAGAATGATCCCTTGCGAAGGCTCCAAGAAGAATATTTCATTTCGATATCCATTCCAGGCTTCGTCTTTCTCTTTCTCTTCTTTGCCTTTCAGGAACATTCCTTCAACGACAGCCAACGCGACCAATCTACTATCAATACTACCTCGCATCTTACGTTCCAGAAGGTCAAACTCTTTCGCACGAATCGGGTCGTCTTTGTCCTCCAAAGCCTCCATGCACTTTCGGAGCGCGAATCCGCACGCGTTTGCCCACACTCTGTTCGCGTCCAATCCGTTTGCGAATGAGTCAAAACTATCTATGCGTTCAGGAATGCACGCGTTAATTTCTTCAATCAGCGCGTGTATTTCCTTTTGAAATACAATATCATCTTCTGGCAATGACCATCCCCCTTCATTCCCTAGGATCTCGGATCCATGTTCATGCATCCATCGTAACTGTATTTGTTCGAATATGGCTGCAAACGCCCTCGCGCTCGAAGCGCACCGGTTGTTTTCCAAATTTTTATACCCTGCCCGATATTGTTCGACGCGCTCGTCTTCTTCCAGTTCTTCGTCCGTTTTATTCTTTACTTTATTTCTCTCGTTATCGTCGTCGTCGTCGTTTCCATCTCCTCCGTGTTCGCCTTCTCCTCTATTTTCATGCGCGCGTCGGTCCGCGGTAGTCGTCGCACCATCGATCTCATCGCCACCACTACCACCAGCAAACGACGCCGCCGAAGACATCAACAACAACGTGTTCGGATGTGCCGCTAACCTCAGAGACTTTACCATGCTCCTCACCGTTTCCATATAATTCCAAACGTTGTAATCATCATCGGACCTCAATATCCAGAACTTCTTCTCGCCGTCCTCGCCGTCGGTTTCGCTTTTTTCCTCGCCGGGTTCTCGCCCGCGTCTTCTGTGTTCAAAATTTTCCACCAACGCTTCTATGAAACGTTCCACACTTTTCTCGCCAATCACCCACGCTCGAGGTGACTCTCGCATCGCATAGAGCAATTTCAATACCGTGGACATTTTTTCATCCATCCGTTCTGTTTTCCATGTAGACTTTTCCTTGTTCGTTCCTTTCAAAACGTGCAAAATATCTCTCACCTCAATCGCGTCTGCGTTTGCCATTTTTCTCAAATGATTGAATAACGTCGCTCTCGTTTCCTCGCTCAGCGTCAACACCTTATGACGTTCCTCCAGCAGTTTCAAGGATTTGTGCGCCTCGCAGACGGAAGAAGAGCCATTATTCGTGGACATCAAAAACGCGTGCAAAACGATTTCAATTTGCTCTCTCGGAGTGAATTCCGAATTCAATTTTCGCTTCGATATTGATGTCGACGACGACGACGGTAAAGACGAGACGAACGCGTCGCACGCGTCTTCCCTCCGCTTCCTCCTCTTGCTCTCCCAATTTGAGCTTCTCGACCCGTCGTCGTCGTTTTCATCGTCGTCGTCCATGGGTGAAGAAATCCTTTTTTTTTGAAGAAATTTTCGAAAGTTTTCTCGATTTTGAGCGATGGGCGAAGCATGTGTATACTATTATTATGTTGAAAGTTTTTACAATAAATACAATGATGCGAATACCTCTTCGCGTGAACGTTGCGTATTTTCACCACCGCGAAAATGATGAAGTTCTCTCTTCTTCTTCTTTGAATTCTCACTTTGTTTTCTTGGGTTCGTCCCCGTCGGACTCTTCTACTTTCGCCGCCCTCTCGTCTTCGCCGCTGGACTTTGCCGAACTGTCGTCTTCGCTGGACGTGTCGAATTTACCCTCTCTTTGATACTGCAACGCGAACGAGAAGCACAAGACGAATAAGATCAACGCGATGACGAGCAACCACCAATACGTGGCTAATCGTTGCACCGGGGAGGAGGAGTTGGAGAATCTAAACGTCGCTCTGTGGTGGATGTTTTTCAATTTACCTAAAAGAGGCATAGACGGGAGGAAATTCGGGAGTCGTTTGATATCCACGAAGTTCATGTCGACGAAAACGGCGAGCGACTCTTCGATGGTATTACCCCTGGTTTCCCATTTTCGGTCGTACCAACTCCGGTGGGTTTTTTTGTGGTATCCTAAACAGAGAGGGAAGGAGGATTCGAGAGGGCCGAAAGCCATTTCCTTATCGAGCCAAGGGCCTAACTCGTCGCCGTCGACGCGAACGAAGGATATTTTGCGGTGTTTCAGCGCGAGTTTGTAAGCATTCTTCGCGAACGCTTCTATTTTAGCATCGCCTCCCGATTCGACCAGGAATACCGACGGGCTATCTAAATCGAGGATGTTGTTGAAGACGGATTGATCGAGTTTGGCTAACGGGGCGACGATTCTGGTGCGCACAAACGCAGACACGTTGCACGGATTTTCATACCCACTCGTCTCGCTCATATCGGCGTCGTTCGCGCGATAACTCTTCTTCTTCTTCTTCTTTTTCTCCTCCTCCTCCTCCTCTTTCTCCTCCGCTACTCTACACAATACAACCTCGGTCGTAAACGCCTTATAATTCTCACCATCCGATATTAAGGAATCGTCGTCTTCATCTCCGGGCACTCTCGGGTGCACTGCTAACAAAACCGAATAACTTTCGTCTTTGCTTTGGATATCCTTCCACGGAAATTGCTTCGCGTGAAACGCGTCTAAAAACGCATTCGTTTCCTCAAACGTCTTTGGCGCGTCGCTTTCTCCGAACCACGCCTGTAAATTCTCCCTCTTCTTCGCCTCCGAGTCGAACGCTTTCTTAATCTTTAAACTCCCTCCATTCACCATTAAGTGAAAAAACATCGCGTTCGACTCGGTCGCTCTCAATTTCCCGTATTCTCGCGCCTCGCGCCAGTCTTTGAACGTCGCGACGTCCGACGCGCTCGCGCGACGGAGATAGTTCAACAGCGCGGCTTGACTCCGACTGCCTTTGTATTGTTTCGCCACGAACAATTCTTCTTCTTCTTCTTCTTCTTCTTCTTCACTCCTACTCCTACCACTCCTACTACTCTCATCGTCGCTCTTCTTTTCCAGCAGTAATAAAGTCGGATATCCCTTCACCCCGTACTTTTTCTTAAACGCTTTCCTCGCCTCCGTTTCTCTCTGCTCCATTTCCTCTCGAATTGGATATTTCCTCAAGTCTCCGTTCATTTTCACCACGTCCACGACGGTCTCGTCCGTGCCATCTACTTCTCGCACTATTTTCAGCGCGGAGACAAGTTCCGGTTCGAGCACTTTACAGTGCCCACACCACGGCGCGTACACGGAAACGATGAGTTTAAACCTCGGATTTTTCTTCACGCGCTCGGAGAAGCGCGAGAAAATCGAGGACGGTAACAGGTCGACGAGTTTTTTCTGTTCTCCTTCTCTTTCTCCTTCGTTCTCTTTCGCCGTCGAAAAGAACTCCCAGGAGAAAGACGAGAGGAGAAAGAGGAGGAGAAAGAGGAGGAAAGGGTTTCGAAGCCGTTTAGGCTTCGCTCTCCTCCTCGTCTTCTTCTTCATCACCGTTGTGGTTGTAATGGTTGTTGTTCTTGTTGTCGTTGAATTTTGTGTCGAAAAAGGCACAAAGCTGTACGTGACCTTTGGTGCAACAGAAGAAAAAAAGGTACGCGCTTTCACGGAGTCGTCACACTACTACTTTTGAGAGACGATGATATCTGTTTAAGAAGATGAGACAAAACGATATACGAATAAAGAGCAGCGCTGTTGTTTCTCTCTCTTCGTCTTCTTCTTCTTCGTCTTCTTTGTCTTCTTCCTCCTCTGCTTTGTGTTTCGGGTGAGTGTGCGAATGTGAGTATAAGAAAGAGATCATCAGATCGTGTGTGAGTCCACTTTTTTGGTCGTTTGGTCTCTCGTCGTTGGTCTTTTTTCGTTCGTGTGCAAAAAAATGAAAAAAAGGGCACCTCTTTCTTTCCTCCATAATTGTGTCGATGTTGGTCTCTGCAGAAGGACATTCAGAGAGAGAGAGAGAGAGAGAGAAAGAGAGAGACGAATTCAATAAGTAACAGTAGTAATAATAATAATAATAATAATAATAATAAGAGGTGTTTTTTGTCGTTGTACTCGTTGTTGTTGGTATAATACATGGGACCTTTAGGGGCGGCGAAACAAAAACGAAGGCCGTTTTTGGCAATTCGGAGGAAAAGAGAGGCACGAGAGGATGAGAGTGATGTGGAAGAAGAAGAAGAAGAAGATAAAGACGCGAAAGAGGAGAGGAATTCGTCGAAAAAGAAGAAGAAGAAGACAAAGAAGAAGAAGGCAGGAGTAACCCTCTCGTTCGAGGAAGAAGAGGAAGAGGAAGAAGGTTTAACGAAAGAGAAGAGCGGAGAGGAATTGAAGAAGAAGAAGAAGAAGAAGAAAGGACTGGGCGCTTTAGCCGTAGACGGAGGTCAAGAAGAGAAGAAAGACAAAGAAGAAGAGAAGCGCAAATACGATGCCAACGCGCTGAAGGAAGAGTTGGAAGCGCAACGACGCGTGGCTTTGAACAGACCGAAAGAACACGCGCAAGAAGAAGCGACTTTGACGACGGCGGAGGTGAATAATCCGTTTTCGAGAGAAGCGGAGGGCGACGACGACGACGATACTATTCAAACGGTAGATGATGGCGATGATCAGCAAATGGTACCATCGAATAAAGCAATATTGGAGGCAAAGTTGCAACGACGCGCGAAACAATCTTCGGGTGATGGTGGAAAGAATTACATACCGCTCGATGTTGAGCAGAAGCAGAAGAATACGAAAAACGCGGCATCGCTAACGATGATGATGGACATCGATGACGAAGAAGAGGACGCAAACAAACAACACCAAGCGCAGCCGTCATCGAAAAGAGTCGTAATAGGAGAAAGGAATCAACGCAATACTAAATCCGCTGAAGAGCGCTCGAACCTCGCCTTGGCGAAACTTCAAAACGCGGCGCAAAACGTAAAGAGGAAACTGGACGCGTGTTTAGAAAACGTGGAAAGATCGAATCAAGCGTCCGTAAGATCTTCGGAAACGTTGAAAAGTTACGAAGGAACGTTAGAGGAATCAAAACTACGATACGCCTTAGCGCAAGAACTTGGCGTCTATTTCCGCGCCTTGTCTGGAATGCTCGCGGAGAAACTTCCGATGATTGAAGAGTTGGAGGCGCAAATGTTGGAGACGGTGCAAACGCGAGGGAAGAAACGGAAAGAGACGAGAGAGCATTTTAAGGTTGAAATCGGCGCGGAAACGAGCGTTGCTTTGCATCGAAACTCCTGCGACGCAATTTCCGAAAGCGAACTCTTAAACGCGGTGGTTCGAGCGAGCGGATGCGAGGAGGTAAAAATGGACGAACTCGGTCGGGACGTAAATCTCGCGAGGAAACGAGAGATTGAAAAGAGATGCAAAAGTCGCTACGAGGCGATAGAAGACGAAGGCGCGTACGAAAAAGTTGTTTTCGATCAGTTTAATTTGAATGAAGAAGATGATGAAAAGAAAAAGAAATTCCAGGAACGAGTCCAAAGCATTGCGGACATTGCAAAAAATGTTCTCTTCAAAGACGTGAACGAAGAGTTTGCTAGCGCGAGTAAAATTTTAGAGAAGATTTCAGAGTGGGAATCAAAAGACAAGAAGTCGCACGACGACTACTTGATTTACTTAGCGGACGTGTTTGAGCTCTTTGCAAGAGTTGATTTGCTGAAATCGTGTTGGATTACGGAAGTCTTTTGTTCGTCGTCGTCGAAATCTGACGCCAATATTAAAAACGTGTTGGTTGATTTTCCGTGGCAAAAGGATATCGTCGAGTACATCTCCTCCTCGCAAAGAACGAAAAAGGAGAAGGATACGTCCGTGGTCGCGTTAATTAATCTCAAGATAGAAGTGTACGCGCGAACAATCGCTAGTCTTTTCGCGAAGTGCATCGCCGATGAGAACGTTTGGGACATTTTCGAGAAACCCGACCGCGTTGCGAAAGCCATCCAACGAGTTCGCGAGGACGCGAATAAAACCATCCTGAATGAAAAACATAAGAAAGATGAAACTAAAGGAGACAAAGAATTAATCGATGTGTCGCATTTACAGGAATTGGTGAACGAGGCTACTCTGAATATTCAGCATCGTATAGACGACGCGTGTGTATATAGCGAATATCCATTTTGGAACGGAGAAAAATACGCCGCGCTCGTTGCTTCCGATCGGAAAGCGGGGAAAGCAATTGCCAAAACGTTCAATGCCTGGAAAGAAAACGAATCATCTTCGCTCGATTTGGTCGTGAAAACACTTGAAATGGAAGATATATAGAAATAGATTTAGAGAGCTTTTAGAGAAAAAAGTAGTAGTAGTAGTAGTATGGGTAGAACAAGTTTAATTTCGTCGTCAAATCATCCCATTTTATCTCTCCCTTTGGCGAACGGGTTCGTCGTCCCTACGGCAACCTCGTTCCCTTCTAAACTCAACGCTATGCTAATCAAAACCACGCACAAAGAAATCAGCACCCCCATGCAAATTGCCATGAACTTCCCTCCGGTTTGCAGCACGATCCATCTATAACTTTGCCTCGACAAGCACGGCAACACCTCTCTCTCCGCGTAACTCTTCGACGGATCTCTCATTGGCGCCTGACTGTACATCGCCCCACTTCCTAAACAAATGAACAAGCTTAAAATCCCCGTCGGTGAGCTGTGTTGGTCCCATATGAACGTGTTCACTAAAATCGTCGCCACTTTACACATGTTCCCGACAATCGCGAACGACGTCGCGCTAATCATATCCCTTAAATGAAAAGACAAAAAGGACATCCCTAATCCAGCGACGCAACTCAACAAAATAAAGAAAACGGCTCCATACGTCCACTCCGTGTTCTCTAAAACCTGCCTTTCTCCTAACAAAATAAACATCATCAACAAAAACGGCACGGACAAAATGTTTTGGTAATACGTTTGCCCCCACGTCGTCATCGCGATCGACGAGACTAAATGTTTCACGTATATAATCTCGAAAATAGACACGACGTACCACACCACGATCCATAAATACGCTTGCACGGAAAAGTTTGAATCGATGTTCACGTACAACAAAACCCCCATCGCGATGCCAATCAAACTCCCGAAACTCTTCGCCGACGGTAAATCCCTCCCTAAGAAAACGTAATCCAAAACCGCTAAAATCAAAGGCGTCGTCGATCGTAAACATATGAACGTATCCACCGGAGCTAACTGTATGCTCTTCATGTTCGCAAATAACGTCGTCACGAACGTAAACACGACCACTAAAAACCCTTTCGCTTTTTCAACATCCAGCTTATCCGCCACTAACACCCTCAGTTCCGCTAAAACTCTCACCGCAACCCCAGAGGCTAAGAGCTGACAGAAAAGCAAAAAACACGGCGCTGGAACGTACGCCAGAGTGATTTTATTGATTATTAAAAGCTGCGAATTGCACAAGGAGTACCCGACGATCGCGGACACTAGTTGCACGTACGTCGGTGGTTTCTTGCTCACCGGTGATTGAGACGATGATGTTTGCGCTTTCGGCTGATGAGAATACTCCGGGATGATTTTATCCGTCGCGTCCTCGACGACTTCGCTCAACTTCACGTATTTGCGGGCATCGTTAGGAAAATCCTTCCCGCTGTTGTTGTTGTCACCATCACCTGAACTCACTAAATCGTTCAACCCGACCGAACTGCGGGTATTTTCCGTGAACGCCGACCGTATCGCGGTAAACATATCTCTTCTTATTAATCTTCGTTCCAGGGAAAAAAAGTGCAGACTTTCGCTTCAGAAAAGAGATGTTTTACGCGCAGCAAAAGCCGCAACAGCCGCCCATTAAAACGGCGACGCTTTTATTACGCGACGTGGAAAAGACGCTACAAAGAGTCGCGAACAAATATTACAACAGCGCGAACGTGAAGCCGTCTCGAGCGTTCACGGGATGGATGAAGCAAAGGAAACGAGAGTTCACGGCGAAGGATGAAACGTCGGCGTTTTTAGAACGATGCGAATACGTATGCGTCGAGAATGAAGAAGACCAACGGCGACTCCCGACCGTGAACGAGAAAAGAGCGCGAGAATTATTCGAGGACTTCAAAGAACAGAGTTCTCCTTTCGCCGTTTTGCTCGTTCCTGGATTGTGGGGGCATCATTATCCAGGATATTACGTCACCGTGAGAGATATGTTTCGTTCGATAGATATCGAGTGCGAAATATCGCGAGTAAACTCGGAAGGTTCGGTGAAGGAGAACGCGAGAACAGTTAAGGACGAAATCGAGGCGTTGTGTGAGAATAAGAATAAAGACGACGAGAAGAGAAGAAAAAGAGTTTTAGCGATGGGCCATTCGAAAGGTGGACTGGACATCGCCGCCGCGCTGGCGCTGTTTGAAACGGAGTTGGAAGACAAACTCGCGGGATTCGTGTGCGTTCAGTCGCCTTACGGGGGGTCACCAATTGCTGAAGATTTGTTGAGCAATAAGTACGTGCGATCGGGCGTTCATTTTGCGCTCGAGGCTGCGTTCGGAGAGAGCAGAAATTCAGAAGCGATTAAAAAGATGGTGAAGCCGGTGGAAGATTTAACGTATCGCGCGCGAATACGATTTCTTCGAAAACACCCGTTGCCGGAACAGTTCAGGGACAAAACGGTATGTTTCCACTCCAAAACGACCAGCAAAGATTCCGCGATGACCAACATCGCTCTGTACAGTTTATCGCAATACAACGAAGAAGGGGACGGTTTAGTCTGTCGGTCCGACGCCGAAATCCCACACACGAGAGTCGTTCGATACGACGAGGAATTCGATCACGTCGATCCCGCCTTTCCGACGACATTTTCTGACGCGCTCGTCCGAGACCATCGCGAATTCTACGCGAAAGAAAACGACCGAAGAATAAAACGTGGGAACAAAATGCTCCTACCCACCCCACTGGGCATCAAAGGCGCCGAGTTGACCTCTCAAGTTTTAGCCGTTCCGGGTAGAGTGAAACACGACACCGCTTCCGTCCATCTCGCGTTGGCGCATTTAGCTTTAAGCGCGCCCGCGAAGAAGAAGAAACAGAAGAAGAAGAAGGAAAGTATTCAAAACGGAGAGAGAGAGGTAGTAGTAAACGAGGACGACGCGCAACAAACCACAAAAACCACCGCAATAGAAGTCGCTTAAAATTAATGTTTGATACGCATATAGGCATAGAGCAAGCAAAAGCTAGAAAATAGAAGAAATCCCTCACTCTGAGTCACTCAGCGTTGTGTGTAAAATATTCTTATTCTCATCAATTCCTTCATAAATACACACGCACGCAGCACGAAACGACGAGAAGGAGAAGGCACAGACTTCATAAAGAGGAAGACTTGAGTAAAAATGTCGAGCGAAACGGTCACGGAACTCCTCAACCGGAAGAACCAATTGGAGAACTCCTTGCAACAAACCGAAAAGCAACTCTACGACTTGGAAACGGCGTATTTATCCAACGAACACGGCGGTTCTCACGGGAGCATCTTGAAAGGGTTCGAAGTCGCCTTGTCGCAAAACAAAACGCACGCGCAAGTCGCCGCCGGAGCTGGGCATCATCGAGAACATCATCATCTCGACGGCGGTGGGGGAAACGTGACGAAGAAAAAATCCGGATCGAACGCGAGTAAAAACACGAAACCAGAGGATAGATTGTTTAGCTTATCCTCGAAAACGAGTCCGGTGCAAGCGGAGGTGGCGAAGGAGAACGAGCAGGTCAGGCTGTCGACCACCGCGAGCGGGAGGATGACGAAGAGTTATAGGAAATAGAATTACTCAATTCGGAGCTAGAGAAAAACAACGTGTAAATGTAAAAACCTGCTCTTCTGTGTATATTATATAATATTACAATTCTCTCTTTCCCTCTCTCTGTCTATCTACTGAGAAAGAGAGAGAGAGATGAAAATGCTACGTGTGCGTGTGTCTCGCGTCAGAATATATTCCTGCGTTCTTTCTCTCTCGGAAGAACAACTTTATTACATAATCTTCGCTCCGTCTGCGCCGAAAATCTCCGTCCGAATCTCCGGCATCAACGCCTCGAACGTATTCTTCACCCTCGCGTCGAGCGTGTTATCGCACGTCGTCTTCCCGTTGCTGGAAATCACCAAAACCCCCCCGACGCAACTCTTCCCATCCTTCGATATCTCCGGCGAAGGCGGTAAACTCTCTCGCAAATCCAACGTCGGGTGTAACCCGCTCACTCTCCCCGCGGCTAACGCGATGGCTTCTTTACACACGCTCTCGTCTTGTTTCCGACATCTTACGATGCACTGGAAGTCTTGTAATTTCTTCGCGCCTTGCGCGATTAACCCCGCCAGAAGTTGTTTATATTGCGGCGATTTCGAAACCTCCCCGAGTTTCGCTCTCGACGCGTTCAACAACTCCTCCATCATCTGATCTCTCGCCACGAGCACTTTAATCCTCGCCACGTTCCCAGTCGTCGACCGTTCGATTTTCTTCTTCACCGAGACCAAAGATTCTTTCCTCTCGTACTCTCGCTTGATTTTTTGCTTCTCGAGTTCCACCATTTGGAGTTTTTCGATGTTGAACTCCTCCTCGGCGGCGACTCGGATTTCGTTCGCTTTTTCCTCGGCTTCTTGCTTGATGAATTCAACCATCTGGTTGATTTGCTTTTGGACCTCCTGGTCGTCCATTCTTTCTTTTCTGCGAGTCTTTAAGTCGCACCAAAAAGTGTCAAAAAGAGAGTTTAGGAGTCGTTTTCAGCGAACGAGCAAAAAGTGCGAATAGAACACTACACGGAAAGTGTTTTTGTCGTTTTCTCGCGCTGTGATGCGTGAAGATGATCTCGTGTTTTTCGTCTCTTTTATCCATCAAAAACTCTTCTCTTTTTGTCTGTCTGTCCCTTTTTGAACGCGAGAGTGAGATTTTTTAGGAAACGCGCGTCGTCGTCATCGGGTACGTTTTATGACGATGCTTTTCGAAGAGAGGGACGAGAGGATCAGTGATGGTGATATAGACGGTTTTGATGATGAGTACTAACTGCTTTTCGTAATAACCGGTAATAAAGGTATTACTCTTTTTATATCCTATTATTATATTTTTACGCGTCGTCGCGGAAGAATTTTGTTGGTAGTGTTGTTCATGTTACCAAACTTGGTCGCCGAAGTACTTCAACGCCGGGACGCCTCGAATTTCCAGATCGAACATCGGCGCCTCGATGCGTTTTAAGGTTTTGAGACCAGCGTCGGTGTCTAACATTTCCATCGCTTTTCGTTGGTCTTTTTCCTTCATTCGGACGAAAGAGACCGCTCTTTTAGAAGCCGAGGCTAAGCGTTCGCTTTCGGAGATTAACGTTTGGACGTCGGCGTCTTTGCTCGTTTCGTCGGTACTCGTTTTCAATTTTTCCGCAGCCGCGTTGCAGGCATCCGCGGCGTCTTGGAAATCGGCGACGTCGACGTTTAAGATTTGGTTGATGACGATTTTCGTGCACGGCACCGTTTCGTCTCTCAAAGATTTCAACAGTCGACCGCTTTCGCTCATGCCTAAAACGGTCGGGATAGTCGCGATGACAAACTCCGTCGTCTCTTTATTCCGGAACAAATCTTTCACCTCTTGTAAACGCTTCTTCAAATTTTCCAACTTTTCCACCGCCGCGTCTTGATTTTGGTTCTCCTGACCAAACAAACCTTTCACCATATCACCGGCGCTGGTTAATTTCTGTCTCAAACGAACAATCTTCCCGATTGATTTATCCAAGAACTCCGGCAACGATAACAATCTCAACGTGTGCCCGGTCGGCGCCGTGTCGAAGACGATCCTCGTAAACTTCGCGTACTTCTCATCCTTGGTAAACTGCACAACCTTTGCAATAGCAATCGCTTCGTCCAACCCGGGAGGAGGCGTATCCAACAACTCCCCTAACTTTAAATCCTGCAACGAATCCGAAATGCCGCTCAACCCAACGCTCCCCATAAAATCGCTCGCGCCTTTGGTAAAATCCGCGCTCTTTGAAAACTCCGAAAACTCACTCTTCGCTTGCGACGTGTCGATTTCCATCGCCCAAAGCATCCCGTCCGTACCTTCGACGGCGACGGGAACCCCGGACGAGACGTCCTGCGCCAAAGAATCGCTCAAAGAATGCGCCGGATCGGTCGAGACGATTAACGTCGGGTGTTGCCCAGAAGTTGCAAACTTCACCGCCAAGGAGGCGGACAACGACGTCTTCCCGACGCCTCCTTTCCCTCCGACGAGGTAATATTTCCGCGTTCGAATCGAAGACATTTCCTCGAAAACATCAGTAGAACCACCATTTGCATCCGCAGCAGCATTCGCGATACTACTGCGCCTTCCTCTCTTATTATTCCCACTACTCAAAACGAATGCTCGTCGTCGCGTCGGTAAAGTTGTTGTTGTCGTCGTTCTTTTTCTCCGCGTCGTCGCAGAAAAATCACAATAATAATAATAATAATCAGCGTTATTAAAGTCATCTTTGCTTCTTCGCCTCGTCATCATCCTCTCGTTCGTGTTTTTGGCGGCATTCCTCAAAGCCGCCGGGGGGGCAAACCTTCTCTTCCTCCTTCCTCCTCCTCCCGACAAAAACGACGAACTCGAAGGCGCAGAAGAAGAAGACAAAGAAGCGCAGCAGGAGTCGCGCGACCTCATTCTCTGCCGCGTATTGGCGAAGAAAAACACGGGAGAAGAAGACAAAGACGAGGACATTATTTTGTGTTTGCGTTACTACCAATGCGTTCTCTTTTTTTAACGATGTTTTTGTCGTTCGATGACGACGACGACGAAAAGGAGGATATTTTTTGTAAAAACAACAGATGGAAAAAAGTGAACACAGAGCGAGTGAAAAAAAGCTTTCTGTTTGCCCTTTTTTATCCTAAACTTTTTGTTTGTCTTGTTGTTTCGACACTCATCACTTTTTTTTGTCCACTCTGGCTTTTTATTCGGAATTAAAGAGAGAAAGAATAGGGACGTTTTTATAGACACACACGCACGCACAGAATTAAGTCTTCTCACAGAAGAGCTTCTTCAGAGAGAGAGAGAGAGAAAAAAAGATCATCATGGGGAAGAAAGAGGTACGCTTTGTTTCGTTTCGATATACAACAGAAGAAAAGGAAGAGTAGAAAGAAGACTTTTGCGCTTCGCGAGATGATGAGAAAAGCTCATTTTTTTTTAACCTACTCTTTCCCTTTCCGGGGGGGGCACCCTTTTTTTAAGAGGATGACGATGTGTCGCGCGTCGAGAACGACAACAACAACGACAACAACAACAACACTTTGCTCTTCGTTGCAAAGAGAGAGAGTTCGTCGGGGTTCGCCTCCTAAAAAAGAATTCTTTCCCTTCGTTTTAAAATCGTTCTTACTCAAAGAGAAACTCACAAAAAGCGTTCGTCGTTCGTTTTATCTTCTTCTTTCCAACAACACTTTATTCCACCAAACAAAAACAGAAGCAAAAAATGAACAAACGAGAAGAGGATAAAGCGCAGAGGTCGGAGGAGTCGCGAGATTCCAAAGAAGGCTCGATGTCGCCGATAGACTTGTCCAAATTTACGGACGAAGAGTACATCGCACCACCACATCACAAAGAAGAGGTACACAACGATCACATTCATCAACACGGCGGCGAACAGCCGCAGGCGTCGGAGGACGCGATGGATTGGTTGGATCAGGCGACGAATACGACGCATTATTTCGCCGACCCTTTGGATACGTTTATGCAAAATTTTCAAAACGCCAACGCGGGTGCGGGCGGGAGCTCGGAAGATGCAGACTACGGAGGCGTGCAAGCGCACGAGACGCACTTTTCTTTAGATTCGAGGATATTTGAGAACGATTCGCAGCCTGAAACGAGCGGGGTGCACGTGGACGCGTTTAACTTTGAGGCGAGCGGGCCAGCCGGGAGAAGGCAACACAACGCAGATGTGGTAGCCGCGAATACGACGAATAAGCACGGATCGTTAGCGTCGTCGTCGGCGGTGAGCAGAGGTGGAAGTGGTGGCAGCACGAAGGCGACGACGTCGGCGAAGAAACCGAGTTCGTCATCGTCCAAGAGTAAATCGTCGAACAAGAGCAACAACAACAACAACAACAACAACAGCGACAACAGCGACAGGAACATCAACAAAAATTACAACTCATCATCAGTGCAAAGAAGCACATCGTTTACGAAACCGAGAAAGACGAGTTCTTTTAAGAAATCGAATTTAAGTGGAGTAAAGAAAGCGAGTTCGCACGTCGATTTGACGAGTGCGTTTACCGACTTGGAGCAAGGCATGATGCATTTGAACTCCAATCAAATCCAACCGGGCGTGATGCGTCGCATCCCCTCGGAGCTTCGAATGCAGCAACTCGCGCGATATCGCGAAAAGAGAGCGAGACGTAGATTAGGCCACAAAAAAATTCGATACGAGTGCCGCAAGACGCTCGCAGATAACCGACCGAGGTTCAAAGGTCGGTTCGCTAAGATTATACCGACCGTGGCTTCGGAAGGCGACTTGTCGACGATGTCGGCGCCAGAACCCGGCGAAGGCGTGGCAGCCATGAACGACGTCTTAGACTCCATGGAAGCAAAAAGCAAAGGTCCTGGAGATGAACTCACTAAAACCGAACAACAGACGAAGAAAGAAAATGTGATTAAGAACGCAAACGAAAAAGCAGCGGCGGCGACGAGAAAAACGAGGGCGGAAACCGCGGCCGCCGCGGCGTCGAAGAAAACCAGAGCAAACTCAAACTCTAAAGGTTCCGAGGAAACTAACGATAGCGAAACCGCCGAGAGCGATTTGTTTTCTATTGAGATACCAAAGAGAACGCGAGCTATGCGAAGATTGCAATCGAACGCGAGAGGTTTGCGAGCTTCGCAATCCGAAGTTTCTCTCGTCAAACTGGTTGAATCCTAACGAGAAGAGATTTCACCACTACGTGTTTGTAGATAGAAAGAGAGGAAAGACAGAGAGGGAGAGACAAAAGCTAGATTCGATAAAACTAGTAGCGAGTACACAGTTCATACTAGATAGTCAAGGAGACGGGCGCAGATTGTTGTATCATATAAGAGAGAGAAGTCGCGAGCGGAGGAAAGATATAGTCAAACATTGTTTTCATCTGTACAAATATTAATAACCAACGAAAGTAAAAATATAATATTGAAAGAACAGTGGTAAAGTATTGCTGCATGCGTCACACGCACTGTGGCACGTTCTCGCTTCCCTCGTTAGTTCATCTTTCGTCGCTCACTTCATTTTGTAAAGCAATACGAGTTGACACTTTTTTAGTTACGCCGGGCCGCTGCTGCTTCCTGGAGGCGAAGTGAAGTTTGTGCCTTCATAATAGTATTGCTGTTGCTGTTGCTGCTCTTTATAACCAAATTGATATTGTTGTTGCAGCTGATGATGTTGCTGCTGCTGATGCTGCAGCGCATGAATATATTGCTGAGATACGTAAGGGTATTGATGTTGTTGTGGATAAAACGTCGGTGGCGTCGTGTAGTGCGAGAACATCGGCCCCGAAGGAGACGTCCTTGGAGAGTAATATTTGTCCGCCGCATACTCGTACTCTTCGTAGCTGGAAAATTGACCACTACCAGTGCCAGTACCACCACTAACACCACCAACATTACCACCTTTACCACCACTCGATTTAGACGGACTTCTCGATTTAGGTCGTAAACGCGTTATATCTTCGTCGTGCGGTAACAAGTGCGCGGGACGACTCACTCTTTGAGGACTGCTCTGCGGACTTGAGCCACTTTTATGTCGATACGTGTACGTTTGACGCTCTCTTTGCACTTGTTGTTGCTGCTGTTGTTGATATTGTGGCGTCATGGACGACTGCGGCGATTGATACTGAGTGTATTGATTGTATTGCTGTTGTTGTTGCATCATCGCTCGGTTCGCTCGTCTTTGATATTGCGCCTCGAATTTCCCGCTTACCCTCGTTCCCTCAAACGCTTTTCTGTACGTGATTGGATTGTGCGTCGTTCTGTACACGTTTTCGCTGACCGTGACCCAACCAGGGCGGAGTAGTTGACTGTCTCCGAACAAGTTCAAACGTCTCAACCCTTGGACAAAGCGTTCCGCGATGGCGTAAATCTGATCTGGTTTTTGATTTCCCTGCAGAGGCGGCGAAATGATAACGTCAGCGTCTACGTTCGCGTGAATCAATTGCGCTTCTTTACGCGTGACTTTTGCTTTTGCTGCAATCATGCAGTGCTCTTTATGCAAAGTGAACGGGAATTCTTCCTCGTTCATTCCTTCTCCATCTTCTGAAAGCGTCGATAAGTGCGACATCGTCGACGCGATAGACGTAGACGTCCTCGATCGAAACGAAGAAGGAGACGAAGAAGAAGACGCCGATGATGGAGTCGATGGGGTACTTGGAGATGATGGCGACATCGAAGAAGAAGATGGAGAAGCATACGGAGGAGTTCCTACTGCTCCGACGCTCCCAGAAGCAACACTTCTCCTCGAGGCTGACGACGAAGCCGGAGACGAAGAAGGCGTCAGCGACGACTCGGTCCTATCCAATCCTGTCTTGACCCAGACAATCTCCTCCGCGCATCGACGAAATTTCCATGCTTTCATAATCTTCAACGCGTTGTCGTGCATTCTTCCATCTCCTTTCCCAATCCACAAGAATACGAACGCCTTATCCGAAGTTACTGCGTTTAAATCCAGCCTCGCTACGTCTCGCCAATTCATTTTCGACCAATCGGGATTAATGACCACCACATCAAACGTCCCTAAATTCTCACTCGTCAACTCGCACGTCTTCGCACTCTCTATCTTTACGCTCAGCGGCACGTGCGCGTGCGCGTTAATCAGCTCGCTCTTCAAATCTACCAGTTTTTGCAAAGCAGGCGTCGGGATGCCTTGCGGATCGATGATAAAGTTCTGCGGTCGTTCTCCCGTGACCACGTAGTGGGACGAGTAATCTAACGACCAGTGCTGATTGGGAGGTTTCGGCGTATTTGGCGGCGGTTGCATGTGTTGCGCGACTTCAACGTGTTGCTCCTTCCCTCCTTCCCTTCCGTGCTGTTGCTGTTGGTGACGATACGAATGACCACCCATCATCATCGATTGAGAAGAAGAAGAAGACGCGGGCGAAGCGGACAAGCGCATATCGCCAAACGACATCGCCGCCGCCGCGGCCGCCATCGATGCCGCGTAGTGATGCGCGTTTTCGTGATGCTGCGTCAAAGTTAAGTTCGCCGGTAAAGACGTCGGCAGCGGTGGAGGTAACGGCGGCGGCGGTGACGGAGGCATCGGTGGAGGTGACGGTAAAGGCGGAGGAGGAGGCACGTACATTTTTACTTCTTTCTCTTCTTCTTCTTCTTCTTCAAGTCTCGGGGAAGGTGGCGGCGTCGGTGGACAACGACGAGTCTCCTGATCCTCCTCCGACGCGGACGACGAAAGAGTGCGTACGTGGTCTCGTTCTCGATCTCGTTCGCCGAAATTTTCGCCTTCATCCTTTCTCGGTCGAGGAATAACTTTTCTCGTTCTCGCCTCCTCCTTCGCTTCGTTTTCCTTCCTCCTGGGCGTTGGTATCGTCTTCTTTTCCGTCGTTTGCTTCTCAACGACGACGAATTCATCGTCAAAATCGTTTCCGTCGCTCATGATTGTTGCGTCAGAGAGAGAGGAGTATCAAAGAGCAGTCTTTCTCAACGAAACTGCGTAAAGAGCGCGCGCGAGTGAAAAGCAAAGGAGTGGAGAATATCGCGAGAGGAGAGTAAAAAATACTCGAAAGGGGGTCTTTCTCTTGGAACGAGAACAACGAGAACGACGACGAGAACAATCGACCTCCCAGAGACACCCGCGAATTGCTGCTAAATGATGACGATAAAGAAAACTACGATGAAATCTTCTTCTGTTATGAGCATCATGAGAGAGTAGTATTTCAAAAAAGGAAGGATTTTAAGGCGAAAAGTGTTCGGGCGTCTTTCGCCGCGCTTTTAGCGAGGCTTTCGGGACGCGTACGCGCGCTCGATCCGTCTCTCTAGTTTATCGCTAGTATTTAAGCTATACAATTACAAACATCATCACATCTCGTCGTTCTGGTGCGCACGCGTGAGAATATATACACACGCGCACCGAAAGGACGCACTCTCTCTATATAAAACGTCTTCTCGATGAAGAATATCCGAGTATTAGTATTATTTTTGTTGTTGTTGTTTAAACTCTTTGTTCCTTTCTCTTCGTTCCGAGACTAACGCGTCGACTTCTTTTTGTAAACTTTGTTCTTTTTGGACCAACCATTCGGCGGTGAATGCACCGGCGACGGCGAAACCAGCGTGGAGTTGAGGTTCTGTTATGCGTGTTGTTCGTATTATTATTACGTCGCGTGTTTTATGCACATAAAAGAGAGAGAGAGGGAGAAGCGCGTGAGAGATTCGAAAGAGAGACGTGATTGCGCGACGCGACGGAAACGAGACGATGAGATGAAGAAGACAAAGAAGAAGAAGTGAAAGAAGAAGAAGAAAAATAGCACTCACGGTGAAACAAAGGCACTTTCCGCAAAGCGCAGGCGTACATCTGCGTGCAGACGCCGGCGAACGCGCCCACGAAGGTTGCCGAAGACGTGAAAAGCATTCTATAATAGAGAGTAGTAGTGTACTATATTCTGCGGTTTTTTTGCGACGATGCGACGACGAGTTTTGCATTCGATTTTCATAAAATTTTCTCTCAAACAAACTTTTCTCTCTCTCTCGTCTCTCTGACTCTCTCGTCTGTCGCGAGTGAGTGCGATGATGATGACGACGACGACGATGACGATGACGATGCTTTTTGCGAATGATGATAAAAAATAATGTATTATATGTGTTATTAAGCGAAGGTTAACATCTCCCTGTTTTCAAACCCGCACTGCTCTAACGTCTTCCCCGGATCGTCCAAGGTCGTGCGTTTGGGAAAGTGAACTAAGACTAAGCACTGATCTCCTCCTCGCGACTTAAACGTGACTTTAGCGTTGCTCTCGCTGACGATCCAGTTTTCCACGTCTTTGACCGAGTTGGATTTACGAAAACGTCTAGGTTTGAGCCGTTCGCCGTCCGGCAAGCGAACGGCGACGGAAAGCGTGTCCGGGCTTTCGTCTGGTTCTTGTTCGAGTTGCATCGTTCCGTTGTTGTCGTTTCCGTTTTCTTTGCCTAAACTTTGCCAAGTAGTTCCTTCTTGTCGTTGTCCTCCTCCTCTACCCGAAGCTTCTCGATTTTCTTTGCTGCCGCCGTAAAAACCAACGCTTTTGCTATTCTTCTTTCTCTTCCTCGCTTCTTCTTCTAGCGACGCTTTCATTGCCGCGTACAACTCCGGGTCTTCGTTCCGGTCGACACCAATATCCGCGTCGTCTATGACTATCGCGTCGTCGTCGTCTTTTTCGTCGTCGTTATTGTTGTTCGTCGAATCCCCTCCGCGCAACGTATTCGCCTTCCCGCTAAAAATCATCTTCCTCTTCTTCTCCTCCTTCATCTCTTCCTTCACTCTTTCCACCGTTTTCCCTTCTCTCTCCGCTCTCGCCATTATTTCGTTCATCTCTTCGCACTCGCTCTCCGCTATCCAGTTCCCGTACTCGCCGTCTTTCTGCCCGAAAATCTCGTGCGCCTGCGGCAACGCGCCGACCACCGCGAATACTTGCGTCCCTCTTTGAATCATACTTTCCAGGTACCACACGATCTCCCCGTTCACTTTCGACGGCGCCGCGAGTTGCGAATTCAAATTCCACCACTGCCCTCTGATTTCTCGTATCGCGAACCAGTGTTGATGTGCATTCAGTAAAAACGCTTTATTCTTCGCCGCTTCGTTCAACTCCGTTCGTTTAAACACTGACGTTAACTTCAACTGAAACGTTTTCTTTAGCGCTTCTTCCAACACTTGCAAGGAATAGTTCCCCGTGTTCACATCCACGTTCTCGCTCGGACCGTTTTCGTCTTTTACTCCTAATTTCCGTTCCGCCTCGTCCAACACGTCCGCTATTTTTTGTAAATCTTGAGTCGAAACGTGAGGGCCTTGGAGTAGCGCGTTTAACGAGTGGTGTCCGCACAAGGCGAGCGTTTGTTTCTCCCAGTAGATTCTCGCTTCTTTTTTAGTCGTCATTTCTTCGCTTTCTCTCTTATGTCTTCTTCTTCTTCGTTAAAATAAAACTCTCTCTCTCTCTCTCTGATGATAATAATAATAACTCGGAAGAAGAAGAAGAAGAAGAAGAAGAAGAGGAAGACTTTATCAGCGTTCGTCGTTGTTCTTCTTCTTCTGTAATTTAGGATTAGTAGTATTATATATAGTAGAGTTGTTTTATAATACTAAGTTGTTGTGTTAATGTCGTTCACTCCTTTTTGTTGTTGCGACAAACAAAAAGAAATGAAGAGAAAAGAAGAGAAAAAAGAGAAGAAAAAACAACAGAAATTTTTTTTATCAAAAAAAAATCGGGTGAAAAAAGCACCAAATTCAACGAAAGAAATTCTGTCCTCGTAAAATTGAAACACTTGACACAACACACCATACTATTACGAGTACTACGAGAAAAAAGCAGACCAAATGCGTTGAAGATTTAAAGAAGAAGAACAAAGAAACGGCGAATAAAAAAATGTCCACGCACGCGCTCTTACTGGACGAACTTTCCGGCTTTAAAGGCGAAGGAAATACAAAACTCACGGTCGATGTCATCCTAGAATCCAACCAACAGTTAAACGCGATCGGAGAGTACGAGTTAGACTTGCAAAAGAAAGGGATAAAAACGATTGAAAATTTAGGCGGCACGTGCGATCAGTTCGATTCGATCGATTTGAGCAAGAACGAGATTATAAAGTTGGAAGGGTTTCCAAAGCTCAAAAGGTTACACACGATCAATTTGAACGAGAATAAGATCGAAAAGATAAACGGGACGAATTTGAGCGAGAATGTGCCGAAGTTAGAGTGGTTGATGCTGCAAAATAATAAGATTCGAAATTTGGTGGACATCGATGAATTAGGGAAGATGAAACGTTTGCGATGCGTGATTTTGAAAGGGAACCCGGTGTGCGCTTTGGAGAATTATCGGGCGTATTGTGTGTATAAGTTGAACGATGGATTGAGAATGTTAGATTTTGAACGCGTGTACGCGAAAGAAAGAGAAGAGGCGAAGAAGATGTTCGAAGGAGACGACGGGAAAGCGGCCAAGGCGAAGACGTTTACAGTCGGGAAGAGAGGCGGAAGAGACGAAGAAGACGAAGAGGAGAAAGACGACGAGAGTAAGAAGAAGAAAAAGGGGAAAAAGGGAAAGAAGCACGACGAGGCAGAGTTGGCGAAGATTAAAGCCGCCATCGCGAACGCGACAACTTTGGAAGAAATTACGCTTCTCGAAAAAGCGATGGAAACCGGGGTATTGCCGAGCGAATATAATAAGAACGAGTGAGCGAACAATTTTTTGCTTAAGCGCATGTAGTAGTGTGTACTTCAATAACAACGACAACAACAACAATTAAAAAGAATAGAGATGTAGCGAGTTTGTGATCGTGTAAGTGTTTACTACAAAAATACAATTAAAACAATAATAGAAGGAGCGTGATTGTATATCTTGATTATTTAGAAGGACGCGACGTTTTCTCTCTTCTTCTTAATTTCTTCTTTCATCAACGCGTCGTGCTCGCTAAACTCGCGACGAACTGCGCCAAGCACTTCTGTTCGTCCACTTTTTGCGACATGAAATGCCGAGTGACTTCATCCACCATCTTTGCTTTCCCTTTAATAACGTCGTCGGTATCCGCGCCTGGCATTTGGTAAAATTTCTTATACTTGAGCAAAGTTGGACCGGTGAGTCTGTTGAAGTTTACGTTGCAGTTCGGTTTCCCGGCGTTTCTTTTATCCACGATTCGTTTCATCGCCGCCGCGGCTTGTTGACTCGGTGGCCCATTCCCGGGCGTTCTCGTCGGTCGTCGTAACCTCGCTTTCATGCCGCCTTCTTTATCGCCTTCCTCGCCTTCCTCGTCGTCTTCGTCGCCGTCGCCGTCTTCGGCGTCCCCTTCGCCTTCTTTCTTTTCTTCGTCTTCATCATCGCCTTCTTCTTCGTTCGCATTCCCGTCCTCATCCTCCATGGAGTCTCCATCGTCCTTCTCTTCTTTCTCCTCGTTGTTGTTCTCCTCATCTTCGTTCCTTTCCTTCATCTCCTCGTCTTCCTGCTCCATCTCTTCGATCTCCCCGCTTTCCACGTGCGACCCGTCGTCGTCGTCTTTCGTTTGAAACTCGATCGAATCTTCTTCCTCGCCCGTGGGTAGTGAAATCACCTCCAGCGCGTTCTTTTGTAAGCGAACTTCTTTTCCGTTTTCGAGGAGTAACCAGTGCCAGCCGCCCAAGTTGACTGATTTTTTCACCGTCGCGTGTACGCCGACCAGTTTTTGTTTCGTTCGGTTGTTCCCGATGATTTTAACCTTCGTGTGCTTCGCTAACTCCTCGTCGCCACCCATTCTTTTATCAGCAGCAGCGCGAGCAGCACAAGCAGCTTCCGCGTTGTTTGTCTCTCTCTCTGACTCTCCGACTCACTCTCTCTCTCTCTGTGTGTGTGTGTGTGTGTGTATCTCAACAACGAACAAAGAGATGAGTTTCTTTTAAAATCGCGCAAAGGTGATTTCTGGGGTGATGAAACAAAAAAAACAAGAGTGCGATGAAATAAAAAAAGAAGGAGACAAAAAAACAAAAAAACAAGAGCGTGATGAAAAAAACAAAAATCAATCGTCAAATCACAAGAAAGAGAAAAGTTTGTTTTGTTTTGCACCACAAAAAAACAACACTCCTTTTTTGGAATACAAGAGCAAATGCATCCTCCTCCTCCTTCTCTTTCCTCTCAACTTTCATCTTCGAAGAGCAACTTTGTTTACTGCTGTGCATTTGGAAACAGGAGGAGTAGGTATTGCGGTGGTGGTGGTTTTGGTCGGAGGAGGAGGAGGAGCGTTTTGTCCTCTTCTTCTTTAACTTCTTCTTTGTCTTCGCGCTCCTTATCCAACATCATGCGCAATGCGAAATCGTCATCATCATCATCGAGAACAAGTCTAATCGCAACCGCTGCTGCTGGTACTTCTTTTTCTTCTATGTTTAGCAGTGGGGCGGCTGCTTCTGAACCAGCTCGAGCGGCGCTCTTTGTCACGTCTGGCTATGTGCTCGTGCAGGTGATGCGGACAGTTTTCAATCACAAAACGTTGAGCGACGTTTCAGTTTCCTGCCAAAACACGGAGAAAAACGCATCCGTGCTGAAAATGTTACACACGTTACGAGTAGGGTACGATGCGATTACGGTATTGAGAAACCCGCACATGTCGACAATATTGGCGACTTTTTTTAGAAAAGACGTAGATGTGGAATATCAGAGAGAGCTGTTGCCGATGGCGTGCGGCGGCGTCGTCGCTTTGGATTGGCCGTTGTCCGTGGACGACGAGACGCATAAGTATCGCGAACGCACGCCAGAGATGTTGGAAAAGACGAGGAATTTAGATACAGATTTCGAGCCGCATAGAAAATCGATACCGAGTCAAACGCCGAAGATTGATGGGGTATTGGAGGAACATTACAAGACGTTACCGGAGGACGCGCCGACGTTGGTGTTGATGTCCGGCATAGCCGGCGGTTCGCACGATAAGTATTTGAAACACATGCTGAGAAGAGCGGTGATGAAAGGGTATCGAGTAGTTGCATTCAACGCGAGAGGGACGAGCGAGTCACCATTGATGACGCCGCAGTTTTATAGCGCGAGTTTCACCGGAGATACGAGGGCGGTGATGAAGGAGATGAAGAGGCGGTTTCCAAACGCGCCTTTATTCGCCGTCGGTTGGTCGTTAGGGGCGAATATTCTGACGAACACGTTAGGTGAAGACGGAGAAGATGCGTTGGTCGATGCTGCGTGTAGCATGTGTAACCCGTTCGATTTGAACAGGTGCGACGAAAATTTACAGAAAGGATTTTGGGGCAAGTTGTATTCGAAATCGATGGCGAATAACATGCGCAAGTTGTTCGAACCGCATAAACATTTGTTCCAAGGCTTGAGAGAATACGAACCGGCGTTGGTCAGGAAAGCGAGAACGGTTCGAGATTTTGACGAGGCAATTACGCGAGTGACTTTTGGATTTTCTTCCGTGGACGCGTATTACGAAGCGAGCGGATCGAAGAGAAAGATTGCCGACGTGAGAGTCCCGTTGTTATGCGTCCAAGCGAAGGACGATCCAATCGCTTCAATTGAAGCGATACCTAGAGAGGCAATTGCGAGCAACGAGCACGTTATTTTATTAGAAACGGAGAGTGGTGGGCATTTGGGATGGACAGCGGGAGCTGAAGCGCCGTGGGGTGCTCCCTGGCCAGATCAAGTAGCCATGGAGTTCTTTGAAGTCCACGCGCTCGAATGGAAGACGAAGAGAGGGGCGAATACAGCGAGAGCTAAAGCTCCGGCCGAAGTCACAGCTTAGAATGTCATCGTATCATAATTATGCTTAGATATCATAGAAATTGCTATCGCATCATCGCCACCATTACTACTACATGTACTACTACTACTACTACTAATACTAGACTTTATTCCTTCTTTTTCTTCTTTTTCTCCTCTTGGGTCTCGGGCACGGCCAAGCAAATTGGCACGCCTAATGTTGCTACGCAAAGACCCAAGGCGATGTTAAAATACGCCAACGCGATTAACACAACCATTAAGAGTACGAATGTGAATATTTTCACCGCAGTGAAGACCTCTTTAACGGACCATGAAGAAGATGAAGAAGACAAAATCAGCCATTTCTCATATTCGTACGCTTTCAAGGTCTTGATGCCCAACGCGACGAGCATGACGCCGAGCGTTCCGGCCAACTCAGCAACGCCTACATATCTGTCATTCCCAATGAGCACGTACTCAAACCGAGCGTGATGTAACTGCTCGACGAGATTATTACACGCTCGAATAGCCGTTTCTAACGCGATGCCGCAGGCGAGGTAATTTTCTATGCGATAGTCTCCACCTTTCGCTCCTTCGTCATCCACCTCGCTGCCGTTTTCCTCTTTATCGTATACCATTGTAAACGAATCTATCGATTTCACTTTAAACGCACCGTGAACACCGGTTGGCTTACCAACTACCGATAATTTCGCAAACGATGTCCACGCTTTCGTGTGTTCCATCCACTTCTCCCATTTTGTCTTCTTCGTCGCATCAATGACGTGCGTCCCTTGTACGCTAAATCCCGCCGACGTCCCCCGCCCCATTCGCGAGGCAAACTTTGCCACTTCAAATATGTCTTGATTCGGCAAGGCTCCGTTCCATCCGTGAAGTTTAGCGAACATCGTCGATCTCGACCTTTTAAAACTTTTCATTCCGTTTGGCGTTTCGATGCCAAACGCTTGGTGGATCTGCCCGGCGCGAAAAAAGACATCCTTCTTTTTGTTTTTTCGATTAGCCGCAGCGTTACCTCCACCGCCACTACCATCCTCTTCTTCTTCTTCTTCTTCTTCTTCGCCCTCTAAATACGTCTCCACCCACTTCTCCGTCGCGCGAATTTTCGAAACTGGTTGTCCTTCTTCCAAATACTCAAAGCACGTCGGTACGACCAACACCACGTCCCGTCCCAACCATTTCACCTTTCGCGACTTGACGTAAACGAACACCTCCAACGCCAACGCGACGGCGTCTGCTTCTTCTTCCTTAATTCTATCATCACCTCCTTTTCCTCCTCCTCCTTTAACTTCTTCTTCTTCTAAACACCCGATCGGTGCGACAATTGCGATGGATTCTCTCCCGTCTCCGAACTTTGCTCGAGCGACGGCGTGCGCCGCGAACTCGCGCACCGTCACCTCGTCCGACGAGTCGTCAACACCATCGAAATCCGCCAACAAAATATCTCTCACCAAAACCTCTTTCGCTTCTCTCAGGCTTCCTGTGTTCATCAGCATCTCCGAATATGTACTCGCCCGTTCGCCGTTTTTGCGGTCGAACCCAGTTTTCGTGCTTCCTAAGAGTAATCCGTTCTCGTCCACGTACGCTTGGTTGCTCAGCGCAGTCGTCGAGAACAAACACAAAAGCACGAACGAGAAGGCGAAGAAAAGGAGGTCGAATTTTCCTTTTCCAACGCCTTCTTTGGAAACGAGAATTGATTTGAGTTTGGAGAGGATGCGGAGGAGAGGAGGTAAAGAGGAAGAGGAGGAAGAAGAAGAGGGTGTCATCATAAAAGTCGTCGTCGTCGGATGGATCGATTGGAGAGGGAAACCGCGGAGGAAGAAAAAAGGATGCGATGATGATGTGAAGATTTGTTTGTTGTGAAGACACTCAAAAGTTGTTGTTATGTTGAGTGCCGGATGACGATGATGATGCATTCAATCGAGACTTTTGTGCGAGGATGATGAAGCGAATTTTTAGTATTAAAACTGCGCGCCTTTGACGTCTTGCAACACCCAAAATCCATCCGTGGTTTCGCTGTCCGCGTCGGTTTGAATGGCTAAGAAGTGCAACCCTTTCGTTTGTCTCTTCACGCCTTCCCATTCTCGGGCTTCCTCTCTCAACTCTTTGGTTCTTCGGAAGAACGCGTAGTTCCAACTTTCGTTCACGCCGGTTTCCAAAACGATGGAGGAGCTTTCCAGATCCACCGTAATCGCGCTCAACTCTAAGCCTTTCGTCCATCCGCTCAAAGCCGCCGCGCGCGCGGTATAAACGACGACGCCCGGTATCAGCGTGTCGTCCGGTAAATCCGGGTCGATGTTTAACAAATCTCCAAACGCTTTACCTCTCGCCACGCTCTCCATTTCCTCTTTCACCCCGACCAAAGGCAACGCGACAAACGCCCACGACTCGCCTCGCAACGCGTCCGGCAACGGCTTCGGCGCTTGCGCGTCGAACGTCATCAACGGCGCCGAGTTCGGATCGTACCCCGGATGTTTCTTATACACCGTCTCCATCCTCTCCTCCAACCAGTTCAGCATGGTTTGACACCTCCTCGACGGTAACGGTTCCAACTCGCACTCTTTACACGCTCTCGTGATGATCGTCATCATTTGACTCCGGAAAAATTTAACTCGTCTCGGCCCTTCGCCGGTTTCCTCCGTTCGTTTCGAGACGACTTTCTGCAAAGCTTTGGATAATTCCACCGAGTTGATTCGATTGTTCGGGAAAAACTCCGCGTGTTCGAACGTTCGGTCTTCGTCCGTGATTAACAGTTCCCACACTTTCTTCCCTCGGTCGTCTTTTAAAGGGCGGGAGCAGAAATCGATTTGCCACGATTGAGACGATACACCAGACGACTTGTTCGTAGTATTCGTCGTAGTAGTCCTGTGTGATGCTGTTGCTGTTGCTGCGTTTCTGATCGCCTCCTCTGCCGTTCGCGTCAACACGCTATTCTCCGACGAGGACGATTCAGACGACGACGGTTGTTGCTCTTGTTCTCGCGCGGAAGAGGAGACCACGATTGATGACGACGACGCGTCGTTTGAATGGTGTCGCCGCAGGGAAGATGATGATGATGAGAAAAGCTTTTCCCGATGATGATGGCTGTAAAAATCATGACGTCGAAGCGAGTGTTTCGTTCTGGAGGACGAGGATGCCGCAGCAGACGCCATCGCACGCGGGGACGCGTGCTGCTGGCAAAATACCGAAGAAGGAGAAGACATGCGAGACTATTACGTGTGTCTGTACGCGCGCGCGTGAGAAAACGGCGCGTTTATTTTATGAGAGCATTCGGGGGGATTGATTACTCATCCATTTTATCTTCTTTTTGGCTGCTCCTTTTGCCTCTCTACAACCTGCTGCTACGCTACGCGACTACGAAATACCTCCCACTCTTTCGGGTGGGTAGGGGGTGCTCCTTAAGACGACGAGACTCTCTCTGTCTCTTTCTCTCTCTCTCTTCTTTCGGTATTCAACCAACCATGCTCCTCTTCCTACCTCTCGCCCGTACTTCCTCGTACCTCTTAAACGCCTCTTTACTCTTCCCGCACGTCTCTTTCCAGGTGCGCAAACATTCCTGCCAGACGCGCGCGCCTTCGCGCGAATGCGCGGAGACGAGAGAGCGCTCGAGGACGTATAAATCGACACCGATATCTTCCTCACCGACGATTTGGGTTTTGGATAAACCGAAATCGATTACGTATATGGAGTCAGTTTGCGCGTGAACGAGGAAGTTGGAGGTGGTGAGGTCGCCGTGGGTGATGTTGCCATCGTGGAGTTTGGAGACGATGAGGCCGATTTCGCGACCGTATTTCACCGCGCGGCGGTGCGCGGAAGAAGAAAGAGGAGGAGAAGAAGAAGAAGGCGCGGCGGTCGCGTCCTCGGCGGTGGCGTTGCGCGGCGGCATAGTTTTCTCCTCCTCTTTTTTTTGTTCTCCTTCTTCATCTTCTTCCGCCGCGATCGATTTCAAAACCTCCTTCAAAGACTTCCCCTCCACCCGTTCCATGAATATCGACGACGACCGCTTGTCCACGAACAAAACCGTCGGCGCTTGGACGCCTAAAATTCTCGCCTTCATCAGCGATCGACACTCGGCGAATAATCGACTTCTCGTCAACTTTTGGTCCAAAACTGGGTGTCTGTACTTTTTCCTGAATCGCTGTTTCACGACGCACGGTTTTCCGAGGAACGTGGTCGAGAACACTCGCGCTTCCGCGCCTTGCGAGAGGAGATGATGTCTTTTTTTTTGTTCTTCTCGTCGTCGGTTCTCATCGTTACCGTCGTTGTTGTTGTTGTTGTTGTTGTTGTTGTTGTTGTTGTTGTAATGCAAAATTCGTTGAAGAAGATGTTCGTCGTCTTGGTCGACTTCAACAGCATCATCAATCGTCGTCGTTCTCGTTTTCGTTTTCGTTTTCGTTTTCCTCGTCGTCGTTTCTTCTTTCTCTTCTCGTTGTTCTTCTTCTTCTTCTTCTTTATCGTCGATGTCCATCGTGATTGTCATCGCGCCTTCTCGTAATACTAATAATAATACTATAATACAGTTGTTTACTGCGCGAGTTGTATGACGAGTGTTGATGGAAAAAAAAAATAGTAAAACAAAAACACATCACAAAAAAACCAACAACGCACGTTCAGTCCAGAAAAAGAACACACATCATCATCGAACGATTTGAAGAAGAAATCATGATCACGATCGAATCGCCTCCGCAGAAGTGCATGTGTAAAAACTGCAAGTGCGAAAAGTGCGAGTGTAAGGTTTTGAGACGGTAGGTAAAACGAAGACGAAGTCGTTTTTTTCCTCTTTTGTGTGTCTGGGTCGTATTTTTGAGAAGCTTTTCAGATACAAAATATTCTTCTTCTTTCTTCTTCCTCTCAAACAAGGCTCTTTGCTTCACTTTTTACAACAACAAACGCTGACGCACAAGACTCTCTCGATGACGCGTAGGATTTTGTTACCCATCGATTCAACCGGCGAGGACGTCGAGGTTATCAAGTGGGTACTTGATAACGTCCATAGAGCTGGTGATCAGCTCGTCCTTTTACACGTGTGCGTTGTTTTGTCTTTTCTTGTTTAGCACTCTCTCCCTCTCTTTCTTCTTGGACGTGACGATGATGAAAATTTTCACCCTCTTTCTTCACCACACCAAAAAACACACAGGATTCCCGCGCGCTTCCCGCAGTACGCCTGGGGGATGTACGACGATTCGTTCGTGGAAGTTCCCGATCCTGAAGAAGAAAAGAAGTGGCGCGAGGATTGCGCAAAGTACGTCGCGGAGACGCTTTTACCAATCCTGGATCAACGTGGTAACGTGACGTATAAGCTCGATATCATCGCGTACGAAATGAACAACACGTCCATCGGAGAAGTCGTGTGCGAAAAAGCGAAGATCATCGACGCAGATCTTGTCGTCATGGCGAGTCATCGCAAGGGACGACTTCAAGAGTTTTTTGTCGGCTCAGTGACAAACTATTGCCTTCATCACTCGAAAGTTCCTCTTCTTGTGTATAAAGGGCCGAAAGAGACCGATATAAATACAAAGTATTACACGGGCGATATCTCGAAGAAGGAGAAAGAAGCGTCGCCGTCGAGAAAAGAAACTAAGGAAGGCAAAACGACGTCTATTGATTTTGAAAAGGCGACTCTCCAAGAGGGTTAGTAAAAGTCGACGCCGAAAGAAGACGAACGAGAGAGACAAAGAGAGAGAGAGAGAGACGCTTTTAATAAAATGTTAAGATCTTTACTCTCACAACGAGAGGCGAGTTTTATTGAACTGTGTTACTTTCTTTTTTATACTTCGCGAAACGAACGGTCGTTCATTCCTTCCTCTCTCATGCCTTCCGTATCTCTCCACAGCAACAATGGTGTCGTAGCGTTATGAACCACGGCCTCGGACACTCGTCCGATGTGCTTGTTCGACCTTCCTCGCTGTTGCGATGCACTCATCACAATCATATCGCAGTCCTTTGCAGCCTCGCATATTTTCTTTGCAATCTCACCCTCCTCCGTCCCTTCCGTTTGTTCGACGAGCAACTTTATTCTCTTCACGCCGTGAAAGTTAACGATCGGAACTATCACGTCGTAGACGTAATCTTCTTCGGAAACGCTTTCTTTCTTGTTCATCGATACGTGAACGAGCCGGATCTCGTCGTTTTCTTTCACTTTCACTAAAGGCAAAAACCACTTGAACAGCAACGTGCCGTGGCTCCTTTCATCGTCCGCTTCCGAAATCGGTATCAAAAACTTCCTCTCTACCAGCGAGTCGAAACACTTATCTTTACATTCGCAATCGACTAGTTTGCAATCCACGCATTTCAACCTCGTCGTCATTTTCGTCGTCGTCGTGGATGACTCCATCCTCCTTTTCTTTTTGTTGTGTGCTAATATTTTTGTATCTCGTTAAAAAATACGCGAGGAAAGAGCCGATCAAATCTAAAAAAAACGACACAAAAGTTACGCTTTTGCTGCTGCTCGCGACGCACTTCTCCGAGAATGAAATCGGTGGAAGAGCAAGCGGTTGTAAATCGACAGCAACCGACGATCGTGTCCGTCTGTTTGAACTGTAAAAAAGGCGCGTGCTCGTGCTCCTTTCACGGGAAAGAGGAGAGAAGGTTCTTGTTCCCGTTCGAAGAGAACGAAAAGGACTCGCAGGAAGCTTTGCGGTACTTTTTGAAACACATCTATCGCGGCGAAGGGGACGAGATTATTTTCTTGCACGTCGTTCCGACGAGTTATCGAAGAGTATACCACGATACAATGGTTGTGCAATTGAAACCGGAGAACGAATTTGAGTGGCGAGAGAAGTGCGCAGACTTTGTCGAGAGAGCCCTTGTTCCTATTTTGAAAGAGAAGGATGCGAAGCACAACCGCTTGGAAATGGTGAGTTACGACCCGAGCGAACGATCTATTGGTGAAGTTATTGTTCGAAAAAGCGAAGAACACGACGTGTGTTGCGTTTTCATGTTGGCGCATCACAAGTCGAGAGTGCACGAATTTTTTCTCGGCTCGTGCGCAAATTACGTCTTACATCGCACTTCAAAGCCGGTGATGTTGTACAAGAAGGAAGAGTCTAAGAAAGAAACCGAAGACTTGGAGTGAATAACATCTCGCGTCTAATCTTTTACTACTATGGCTGGTAAAACTACACAATAACGCTACAGCTACATACATTCTACTAGTTGTCTAGTACATTTTCAAACTCGCATTTACTCGGAGAGAACAAAGCTCCCGCGTTGAAATTATTCACGTCGATAAACGCCTGCACTCAAATTGTATCAACTCAACTCGCTTCTCTTTCTCATAATAAGGAGAGATTTAGCGAGAAAAGCTTCACGGAATAAATTTTTGTGCATGCATTCAAACGCTTCTTTCTCTTAATTCGCGGTGGTTTTGTTCGCCGCTTTCGCCGCTTCTAAAACCTCTTCAATCGGCGCGCAATCGCCCCACTCCTTCTCGCGATGCGAATATACGATTTCACCCCCCTCTTTAAAAACCATCAACCCGCCCATAATCAACCCCTCTCCCGTCAAATTATTCCTCGGCGTTCTCTCGCCAATACTCTTGAAGTTTTGCACGATTTTATACATCTTCACTGGATTGATTAAAGTTAGAAACAAGCTCGACCTTTTCAAAACGCCTCCGCCGACGGCGCGAAAAAACGCCTTCGTCTCGTCCAAATGCAACTTCTCCTCGCTCTTCCAGAAGTCCCTGCTAAACTCCATCACTTCGGCTTCGATGGATTCTTTCAGAATGCAGTGTAACTCGCAGTTCACGTCGTTTAATTTCTTCTCGATTTCTTTCAGACGACGGATTTCTGCGCGACAGAACACTCACCCGGGCCTTCGCAAGATGCACACCACCGCGGACGATTTTTGCCAAATCTCTTTCCCTTTTCTCCTTTTTATTCTTTTTGGAAGTTCCAACAGAGGGGCTTCGGATACCATCGTTCTCGTTCTCGCCGCCGCCGCCGCCAAAGAAGAAGAAGAAGAAGATCTGTTCATTATTTTCTCGTATGGAATGAAGCAAAGTGGATAAATTTCAGGAACGAGACCACACAAAGTTTTCTCCTCTCTCTCTCTTATTTATTACATACACACTAGTATAAAATATCTATCGCGCGCAAAAAGCAGCTTTAATAAGAAGAGAAAGAGAGAGAGGTACATAAAAGAACACTATCATGCGTTCGGCGCGATCGCGGAACGTTCCCAACGAAAACAACTGGGACGCAGAATCGAATCGAAAACATCGCGATGATGATTTCGACGAGAAGGACGACGAAAACAAAAAGTATTTATTCGGAGACGGGAAGAAGCATCGATACGTGCGGTACATGCTCAACGTTCCGATGAAATTAGGGAGGATGAAACTGATTTTATTGACGTTGGTTGGGTTTCTGGTTTTGTTTTCCGTCGTCTTTAGCGGAAGGAGTGAGAGTCGTATCTCGACGACTTTGGGGGCGAGCGGAAACCACCGTCGGAGTAATCATCATCGCGCGAACAACAACAATAAAGGAGAAGAAGATGATGATGAAGAAGAAGAAGAAGGGAACGAGACGGAGGACAACGAGAGCTTAGATTTATCCGGAGGAGATGAGGAGGAGGAGACCAACGCCGACGACAACGAAAAGGAACAACAAACGCAAGATGACTTGGACTCCTCGGAGCAAAGGCTAGAAGAGTTGTCCGTGGCTTTACGAAAGAGATACGCTAAAGACATCAATCGAAAAGGGAGTGATTTACGAGACAATAACAGCAACAATAACATTAAAGAGCAGCGAGTGAAGAACGAGAAAGAGTTGGAGCGCGCGGCGCAAAGTGGGAACGATCGAGATATTGCGTCGGCAATGTTGATGAAGTTGGTGTTGGATCGAGCGGAGAGCGATAGAGAAGTGGAGGTGGACGATGGCGACGACGACAGCGGGAAAGTAATTAAATGGGATGCCGTGAGAGCGGCGTTGAATGCCAGGTTTGAAGCGCAGAGGCAACAAGCATTAGCGAGAAGGGAGAGAGAGCGAGAGAGAAAGAAGAGAGAGGAAGCGCGAAGAGCGAAAGAGGCGGCGGCGAACGCGGCGGCGCATAAGCTGAACAAACCGAAACCGCAAAAGCCGCACACGCAGGCACAGATTATTGCGGCGGAGCAAAAAGCCAAGGAGGCGTTCGAGGCGGAGCAAAGAGAGACGGAAAGGATTAATAGACAGTTGGAGTTGGAGGAAGCGAGAGCGGAGGAAGTTCGATTGGAGATGCAAAAATTGGAAGCGGCGAGACGAGAGGCGACGGCGAGAGTAGAGTTGGCGAGACTAGACGCCGAACAGCACCACAAAGAGTCGGAAAAAATCCAAAAGAGAGCGCAGATGCGATCGGAGGCGAGAGAAAAGGCGGCGGCGGCAAAAGATGCTGCGAAGAGACGTGAAGAAGAGCGGATACAAAAAGAAATCGACGAGCTCAGGCAACAGCAAGCGTTGGCGGAAGAGAAATTGAGAGCGGCGACGTTGCAAGATCCTCTCGTGGCCAAAGCGGCGGCGGAGAAGCGGGAGGTGGAGATGAAAATGGCCGCACGATTAGAAACGTTGAAGAAGCAGCAGCAAGCAGAGATAGATAAGCGCGAAGCCGCGGAGAGAGAGAAGACGATAGCGGAGGCGGTGAAATTCGCCCGGGAGAAAGAAATCGAAGACGAGAGGAAAGCGAGAGAGGCGGAAGAGGCAGAAGAGGCGACGAAAGCGGCGAAAACTACCGCCGATAAGGACCGACAGAAACGCGCGTTGAACAGAGCGGCGAACGCGCAAGGTGCGGCATCGCACGCGCACGCCGCGAACGAACACGCCGCGGCGCATAACGCCAAATCGCACAGTTCGAGAAACTTGTTAGTCCCTCCGCCGTCGAAACTTAGCGGACGATGGGTCACTGACGCCAACGGTATGTCTAGATATTACACTAACGACGCCAACGAAGCGCATCGAATGAACAAGCAACACGGTCCGAGACACGACGAATCGTTCGAAGCCGGGTTCGGTGCGCAACACAAAACCATAAAAGAGAAGAAAAGAGACACGACGAAACAAATGTTGAAGGAAGAGTTGGAAGCGATGGCGGCGAACGTCGACGACGAAGAAGAAGAAGAAGGAGAAGAAGAAGAATGATAAATTACTACTAGTATCTAATAATCCATAGAATACAACAAAAGCTATGCGTCCTTCTACTCGTCCGGCGGCGGCGGCTGTTCTCCTCTCTCTCTAATCTGATACTTTCTCTTCAACTCCAAAAGCTCCATCTCTTTCGCGTTCAACTGCTCGTTGATTCTCTCGACCACGCCGTCCAACTTTTCTTTATTCCCTTTCACGGCTGGTAAAACCTCCTTCACTTTCCTTTCCACCAAGACGCCTCCGACTAATCGAAAGCACTTCCTCTCCGGGTCTAAATCCTTGATCGCATCCACGACTAACTCGTGTTCTTTCGCTTGATTGGAAAGCTCGTTGATTTTCGATCGAGCTTCCTCGCACACGCTCGTGAGGTTGTTGTAGTGTTGCAGAACGTCTTGTTCGTTGGTAAATTCAGGGACGAGCGGGGGTGGTTGTTCCAGCGGTGCTTTGATCGTGCCCATTATTCTTCTCTTTCGTTTGTTGTGTGTGTGTGTGTGTGTGTGTGTGCGTTATGCGCCTCTGATGAAAGTGTGGAATGACTTTTCGTCAAAGTTTTCTTTTGTTGACTAATCAACTTTCTTTCCATTTTTCATGTGAGTGTTGACTCTGCAAGAAGAGACTTTTTAGGGAAGGTCACGCTGAAACAAGCTGCTTTACGAAGAACACCACACTTTCGCTTTCGACGGAAGAGGAAAAGAAGAAGAAGAAATAATAATAATAATAATGGAGAAGGAACGTCGTCATATTCACGACGACGACGAGGAAGAAATCTGCGACCAGAGGAAATCGAGAACAGCTAGGCAGGCGTTAGAAGAGGTTCGTGTTATTATTCTTCATGTAAACATCATTCGCTCACCAAATGCATTCCCCTACTTATGTATAAGTTTTTCTTCCCGCTGTTTACGAACGAGCAAGAGGAGGTCTCGGAACGATGTCCGTTCAAGAAAAGCAGAGATTTGTATCGAGAAATCGAGAGCAGAAAAACGCGCAGGTATAACAAAAGGAAGAAAGAGGAAGAGTGGAAAGACGTGGACGGAAAGGTAGGTGTTTCTTCTTCTTCTTTTTTCTCGTAAATATCTTCGCTCCTCCTGTCGTCTAACAACAATATCATTAGGTATTTAAATCTGAAGCGGATATCGACGCGTACCTGAGTGGACGCTTTTTGAAAAGCACGAAAGGAGATGTCTGTCTCGCAGATTATTGCGACGTTTTACAGTGCGACGAGTATTACGAGTCTTTAGAAACGTCTTCGTCGTCCTCGACATCCTCCGGAGAGAAGGACTACGCCGCGAAAACGAGAGCCGGAGCCCACTGTTACGCGTTGACGAAAACGTGCTTTCCTGAACGTTCAGAGTCTGCGGCGCAAGAGAAGAACGCGAGGCGGTTTGAGAGCATATTTTGCGACACTTTCGTTGGCTTGCACCAAGATGGACGGAATGCATTCGCGCATATACGCAAACAGGAGTATAAGTATCCAGGACACGTTCGCCACGCGAATACGAACATCGACGCTTCCGCATCATCTTCCTCATCATCATCATCATCATCATCTTCATCATCTTTCCTCATTATATCCACCCTTTTCACATTCCTTGGATTTATATTCTATCTCCTCTTCGTTCTCGCGCCTTCCATCAACCGCCGCGCGAGCGGCTCAGATTTGAAAGCGAGAAAAGGAAGACGGACCGCGTCGAAGAAAAAGTCGACGAAAGATGTCGCGTTTGATTTTTTTAATCGCGCGTTGATCTTGTCCGGTTTTAAACCGAAGAAGAAGCGGTATTAGTAATTCTAGCGTTTAATGTGTGTATATTTTGCGTAGTTGCTGCGATTTGCGGTGTGTATATTAGATTATTTCGTCCCCTCTTTCGCGTTTGGTTATTATTAACAATTCGAAATTGCTCTTTTCACCTCACAACAACATCTCACACTTCACACACAAAGAAAGAAATGGTTCCGAGGAACAACAACACTCGTCCGTTTTAACCACGATGAGCGCGCCATCCTCTCCCGATGGTGGAAACGGCGAGGACGACGCGGCGGCGGTGGGTATGAACTACTCAATCGCGGAAGCGTTGATTCGACGATACACGTCCGCGTGTTTGGAATTGTCTTCATCATCGAATTCTTCAAGTTTTGCGTCGTCTTCAACATCTTTGGAGGGATTGTCGCCGTCGTTTTTGAACGCGTCGTCGTCGGTAGGAGCACACGGGGGGGGTAACGACAGTAACGATGTCGGTGGTGGTACGAGTGCTGCTGCGAGTGCGAGTACCTCTGCATCCTCGGCGCGAATGGAGGATATTCGGCGCAAGTATGGGACTTTGTTGGATGCTTTAGCCGCGATAGCGCCAACGCATGCGAGAGTTTTAGTCGAAAACTTAGTCAATTGGGAAAAGGAAATTTCGCAACGCGCGAACGCGGGCGAACCCGTGAATACTATTAATGGAAGGGGAGAACAACAAAAAGAGAACGCTTTGTGCGCGCTATGGCTGGCAGTTGAAGCAATAGTGAATGCAGTTGTCGTAAATGAGGAAGGAACGACGTTATTGGATAAATCGACGACGAATAAAATGTTCGTAGAGTTTCTTGCGCCGCTCGCGCTCGGCCACTTGTGTGAACGCGCGAGACACCATTTAGCGCCAAAGAGAAAATTTTGGTTGAAAGAAGACTTTGTGAGAGCAAGCATAGAAAAGACTGTGGAGGAGCATCGAGTAGACGCGAGATTGAGTGATAGAGAAAGAGATGGTATTTCCTTGGACGAAACGGTCAAGAAAGAATCGAGAGCGAAAGATCTTCTAACGCCAGATGAAAGGGTAAGAGGAGGCTCGAACATGAGAGATATTTTGATGCGTACTCCTTCGAAGGATAAAGATCGTTCACTGCAATACTCCCCCCAGAAGCTAACAACACCATCCGGATCGTTTATGCTCCAACAACAGCGATCGATGAAGAAACTCGATATAGAGATTGACCAGGAGGCTGCGCTGAGGATATTTCGGGAGGAAGATGATGTTGGACTCGCAATATCGCGGGTAATCGCTTCTTTGTTCTCAATCTCATTCGATGAAGCGCTTGATTATTTCGTAGGCGCGCTCAAAAGTCGGCTGACAGAAAATCAAAGAACAGAAGCAAACTGGATCATGTTTGCCGTTTCTGGGGCAAAGCTTAGCTTGGTAGCTGGTGCGGAAACGCACAATTTTGGGGTGAATATAGAACACGACGAGGAGAAAATCCAAAACGCAGTAAAATTTTTGAAAGCGTTTAATCCAACAGAATGGATACCTCCATCTAGAGCGAAGCCGAGCAATTTTCGTCACGGGTTATGCGTGTTGCTCTCAAAGTGTATTGATATTCGAGCACTCGATAGGAGCGGCGAAGAGTCAAATTTCGAAATCCCGCTGGAGTGGACGAAGACGTGTATTCAAGCCAGAGTTTTCATCACAGAGTGGGCAAAGACGAACGAAAAGCATTTAGAAGATGCGACACCTTTGCTCGCTACGCTTTTCGCGTGGGAACTTGCGGGAACTTTACGGGAAGATAATGCCATCATGGTTGCAGATAACTCCGGGAAACATCCGGATCTGATAGAATTTTGTGACAACGTAAGTAGACGCGCGAAGAAATTCAAAGGGAAATCTGCCGAAGCTGTGGATGTTGCTCGCCGATTTTTCAGAGTTGCCAAGAGGCGGCTAAATGGAAGTAATTCGAACGATAAAGTAATTACAGACAAAATATTTAGCGTCTTGGAAGCTGGTATGGATGCGCTTGCGTCGGTGCAGCCTAAGGATTTTGTAACGTACACCGCGTTTGCATCCGACCATGAGCAACCATCCCATGTTCGTTTCATGAGTGCTATCGCACTTTCAGCCGCATATCGCGTCGATAAAACGCGCGCCATTAAAATTGCGTTGAGGATGCTCTCTAAAACAGACCCTTCGGACGCTGTCGCAGTCGCTGTAAATGTTGCCGCTAGCATGCAGCTTAAAATGAAATCATCATTCGATACTATTGAACTCATGGAGCATTTGCAACGAGTAGTAGCTCGCGCGATGGAAATCAATCAATCCATGTATTCGGATTCTGGATATACGGTCTCACGAAACCTTGGTAATGAACAGTTGAATCAGATTCGTGGCAGCTATCCCACTTTAGCGGCTGTTTTGCGGTGCATCCCGAACGTCGAGGTGCCGAATGTAGATCCCATCAACTTCGTTCCGCACTTTATCACGCATACAAACTCTGAGATTCGCGTAGCTGCTGCTGGTGCACTGAGTAGACTTATGTTGTTCAGTGGAGTAGATGGTACTTTACCCTCTACAGATGCGTGTAATCGTTTAGTCCAGGCAGCGAGCTCGAGTTTGTTGAATTTGAGAGATACATCTGATCACTCGTTGAGAGAGTCCGCGGCGAAAGCTCTGACCTTCGCTCTCAATCGACGTCGTGCAGCACTTAATGATAATATGAATGAAAATGACCCCACCCTTGGGCATTTAGATCATGGTGGAATAATAGAATCAACGCGACCGGAAGCTGCGGGTTTAGTTTTACTCTGCGATCCCGTCCCATCGGTTCGTCTGGCTGCTTTAGCGTTACTTCGGGAAGTTTCACACTTTCAGTTCATGGACAACAGGTATAAAAAGGGGCAAAATAGTGCGAGTAAAAGAAATTCGCCTCGGCAATTCACCACTTCATCTCCCCGCAAGCGCAGAAGCATTGACACAGTTAATCAAAGCGATTTGCCACGATCTGTAGCGAGCGTCATCGACGAGTGTCGCTTTCGTATGTATGAAGAAGCTGATAGCTTTACACATACATCACGCGGTGCTAAGTCGCACCGCTCTATTACTGCTGAGGAGATACTTGGAAACGAAGCGCTTCAAAGCAACGCGTTGTGTTCAGCGATTGGCGTATTAGCGAGATCTGTGGCCACACCATGCAAAGCTGCTTCAGTCACGGCCAGAGCACAGGCTTTGCAGCGAGTCCAAGCCATTATGGTGTTAGAAGGAAAAGGTTCTATGATGCAAGCTCCTACAGAACCAGGCTCGCACATCTTTGAGTTATGGCGAAACTACGCATGTTTTGTATGCTCGGCAACAGACAAGGAGGACCTCGAAATACGTAACTCTAAGAAAAAAGAAAATCCCGATGAGAATGGATCTGGCCCTAAAATCGTGACTATAGGATCTCGCGGTTCGCTCCAGACGCTCTTTCAATTGACAGTTCCATCCATTCTCACGGGTAAAGGTGGCCAATTGGAGGCAATTCTGAACGTTTTGGAAAGAGTGCCGCCTTTCGTGGTTCCGAAGCTATTGGATGCGTGCGCGGATGTATTTAAATCGATTCCGAAACTTCAGATACTAAATACAAACACCACTCATTCTTCTATTACGAGTATATTTGATTCAAGCGCGGTGGATGCTACGAGTGTCACGATCTCGGGTGGTAACATGATGAGTCCTCAGTCCAATATGAATTCCGTCACTTCTGTCCTATATGCTTGGATGACATTGGCAAAACTTTACAAGTTACTCGTAATACGATATTCACCGTTTATCGAATCAACGGCGGATGATAATGATACGAAACAAACTATGTGCGAGAATATTGCGAAGTTTGTGGAAGAGGCAACTTTCATCGCAACTATTGCAGCGAAAATGGTACCAGGCGCGAAGGATATGAAGGATAATGACATGAAGCCACTTGCAGAAGAGTTGAAAAGTTCTGTCGCACTCATCATACGCGCAACTATCGAAGATATACCAACGTACTGTGCTACTGTGCTACAAAAGCAGTCACGAATGAAGCTTTGGACACTTGTCTCGGGATGGGTAGAAGAAGCTCTCGCTGAAAGCTATCAACTTGCGGAAACGAGGAATTTTCAAAGTGCATTGGCTTCGATTCTAGGTGCACCTGCTTTCGATGAATCTATGTTGAGAGAAGATGGTCCAGTTTTCGATTGGATTGATTCTTTACTTGAGGCGGGTGATGGTGAATTAGAACGTGTTGCGCGAAATGCAATAGTAGGATTCTGCTCGAATAATCCTCAAGTGTTACGGATAGTTATCGAGAAGTGCTACTCTGCCAAAACAAGTGTTTCGACGATTTATTTTTCCGCACTCGCGATCATTGCTTCGGATGCGTTCAATGATACCGTCAAAGGTGGAGCACCAGTTGTTAGATTTATGGTGCCAGCACACCTTGTGACGTTGTCGTACTTTAATCTGATCAGCCTCGATGCTCAAAATAGGGAGAATGCGAGAAAGCTCATCAAAGCCATCTTCATTGTATCTGAGAATACCGAGGACGATAAAGACAAAAGTAGTAGCGTCTTCGAGGATGGTAATGGTAGTATGCATGCAAGTAGACTTCTGGCTTTGTTCCAAGATTCGTCATCACAGCCTGAGCTTCCGGAAGTGCACTACAATCTCTTGCAAAATGCTTCAGAAATAATGGTACAGACTAAAGACGCTTCAAAGTTGGCACCTGAATTACTCATACAAACATTTTCAAGATGCTGCTTTCTCATGAGTGATGATGGTAGTAGTAGGAGTAATGATTTGCAACTGAACAATACAATCCGCCAAGTTTTAATTGCACTAAAACCATGGGTTCGGTCTTTAAAACTCGAAGATCTTACGAAAGCTGGGAAACGCCAAGTCTGCAACCGCCTTCTTCTTGAATTCTACGATATCACGAGGATTTTGAGCAGAAAGTTCGGAGCAGAAATCGAGTCTCTCTGGGGTTGTTTAGCGATGAGAGAGAGCTCTCACCTTCTAACACCGCGTAATCTCGAAATCGCTCTGGACTTTTTGCTTTTCAACGGCGTGAAGACGGAAAATGTAAAGATCTCCAACATGATGATTTCTGGAGATGTAACAAAGAAGAAGAACGAGGAAAATGAAACGATCGAATCTTTTGAAGGCAACCTTTTCCTGACTCCGAAACGAGCGTGTTTGTATTTAGCACGAGTTGCGCCACAAGAATGTATTGATAGACTTGTTCGGGCTGTTTCTTTTCGCGCTTTGGAGCCAGAAGGCGAAATTTACTCGAACACAGACGCTTTTTACCACTCCCAAATCGAAGAGCCAGATTTGGCAACTATTCTTCTTGCTGAAATAGCTGCCGAACACGACGAATATTTTCGTTCTCAGTTAATTGTGCTCGTTCACGCAGTTGTAGCTACGATAGCAACCTCGAGAAATGCTTTAGTATGTGCACATTGTCAGCAGCTTTTGGCTAATTTACTGCACAAGCTGGCTGGGCAACCTCTGGTAAGACGCATCGAAAATTATGAGAATGATGATCAGAGTCTCTCGAAAATTCCTGCCAAAGATCAACGCGCTCTAGTCACAGTTCAAAAGTTACAAAAGCTCGTCGGAAGTCGAGGGCTTGAGGCCGGGAGTTCTTGGAATGACTCAAATTTGGATCTCTTCTGTCATCGCTTTCCAGACTGTATGGTATTTGAGGCTTCGCCGAGGGAAAGATGGTCGAGTGAGGCTTTGCGTTGGGTATCGAAGGCAAAATCGTTTACTTTAGCGTTAGCATCAATGGATATTCTCGGGGCTTTGCGTCACCCGCTCGATAACGAAGAGTTCAGAACGTTTCTGGGAATCATGTGTACTTCGGCGGCTATGTCGGAAGGGAAATTTTTGTCTGGATCGACGGTCCCGCCGAAAAAGTCAAATGTTCATTCCCCATCATCTTCTCCCCGAGGATCTGAGGACGGAACGGTCACCCATCGTATGCAACTCGGTATGAAATTTACCTTGTCTATACTCGTTGCTTTGAGGAAGTCGCCGTTTGTGTATGTTCGCATCGCACCTCAGACATTCTGGTTTGGCGTCGCGTGTTTGCGCTCGACTAACGAACAAATCTACGAAGCTGCCGTGCGACTGGTGACTGTTTCTCTGATGTCTGCACCATTGAATACGTTCGGTTCTTCGGCTTCTTTTTCAACCTACGCGGCGTCTGCGCCGCTACCGTTGCGAACTCGCTATGCTGACTCAAACTCAAACGGTGGGAAAAGCGCCGGTTACCAGGCGAAACCTGCAATATCTCTTCAAGATGTTGTGCCCTTGCTTCTGAAAGGGACGCTGAAAAATGCAGCAGCGACGAGAGGATCAGCAGCGACTGCGTTAGCATCAATAGCTCCATACTGCGCTTCTGATATATGGGGCGGCAAAAAAACTTTAGCGTGCGTGCTTTGTGGATTATTACCTATTGCCTTGTACGCATTCTACGGAGAGGAAGAAGAAGAAGATAATGGAAGTTATGAAGACTACGGCAGAAGAGATGGAGAGACTCCTGAGCATAAACGAAGAGACGATGAGCAACTTAAGCGAAAGAGGAAGAAAAGTACTTTCGGCAAAAAGGAAGCCATGGTGGCGCTTCAGTTGCTCGCCGAGGGTTGTCGACTAGTTTCACCAGTGCTTGAGGACACCTTACACTGCATTATTGTCTCGCGCGATTCTCTAGAGCAGAACAGTAACGACGAAAATAAAGACGAGTATCATCGCCTCACGGGAATGCAAAAAAGTGCCAGGCGCGCTTTCGGGCAATCTTCAAACGGTTTTGAAAAACGTGGCGATGGTGACGACGACGATGATGCTTTTGGTGATTTTAAGGGCATGTATAAATTTTTGAACGAGTTTAGTGGCGTCACAACGCTCGAGCAGGCGTGTGAGCTCTTGGCGCAGCCTTTGTTCGATGGTTTTTTGGTTCCAAACGATTGCGCCGAGTGCGCGATTACTCTTTTAGGGGATATAGCAAACTCATCAGCACATCACGGGAACGCAGAAGGAGCTCTGCATTTGCTCTGCGCGGCTGCGACGTATTCTCCGTCAGTTCGAGACGACATATCTCTGTACGGAGAGACGGGTGTGTTTCACGCCTTGGCTTTAGAAACGATGGAAAGACAACAAAAACGAAATAACAACAACATGGATGAGACGACAACGACGAGGACGCCGGAAACACTTACCGACCGTAACGAAGGATTAAACGAAAACATCGCCATGAAAATGTTAAAGAGCGTAGCAATGAACTATTCTGCGGCTTCAAAAGTCGCGGAAATGAAGAAAATAGAAAAAGAAGAAGGAGAGGAAGAAACAGCAACAAAGACGACGACGGCGAAGCCTGTTTTCTGGCAAGGTAGCCTGAAGCGGACGAAAGAAGAACCGATTTCAGATTTGACCTGGGGGATCTTGTTGAGCGCGAATTTCGATCCCGAGCACGCTTCGCTCCCAGCTTCTTTAGAATAATAATACTAGAAATGATTTTAGATAGAAGCGCAATAGTTTTGTAGTATAGATATTTTAGCATACACATCACCTAATTCACCTTACTCGCCGTCACCGCCTCGCGTAAAACTCGGAGGCCATCTCGGTGGATCATACCCTCTCCCCCCAAACGGATTACACCTCGCTATCCTCCACGCGGTTAATATAAATCCTTTCGCGGCCCCGTACTTTGTATAAGCCTCGAACGCGTAATTCGAACACGACGGTATAAAACGACAGCTTTTCGGCATAAACGGAGACAGTTCGTTGCGATAGAAATCAATCAGAGAGAGGGAGAGTTGTACCAGGATATCCTTCTCCTGTTGTTTATTCTCCTCCTTACTACTCTTATCACTATCACTACTACTACTACTACTACTACTACTACTATTACCTTCTTCTTCTTCTTCTTCTTTTTTTTCATCTGATTCATCGTCCTCGTTTCTCCCAGACGAAGAAGCGAGAGAAGTGAAAGAAGAAGACGAAGCACCGGCAAAGACTCCACCCATCCGGTGGTGGTGGTGGTTAAAAACACACCGACTGCATTCCAACTTCAACGCTTCCTCTCCTCTTCTTGTTTTTCTTCTGTTACGATTCTTGACAGCAACAACAACATCAACATTTACATGAGCACTCGTATTAGCAGTAACATTCGTACGTCTCTCTCGTCGTCGTCGCTGCTGATGCTGATGATGATGATGCGGCGACAAAGTTCGTCCTTTTCTCGAAGAATCAACACCCCCCTCGCGGGGACAACACTTAGTATTGGAAGTACGAAGAGTAATAAACATTTTGTTGTGAGGGAAACGACACTTTAATTTTTGTTTTAACAACACGGCATCTTTTTGTCCTCGGCGGCTATACTACTTTTAAACTTTTCTATCTATGCTTTCAATTGTTTCTGGAGACTGATCTATACTCTTCGTTGAAATGCGTTACGCACAAGTTGCTCGAATGCACAAACTCTTCCTCGGCGTCTGAAACACGTAAATTATGATGGGCCAAATCCTCCGCGCTGTAATTTACAATCGCTCTCGCGATTTCTCTCCCTTCTTCATCCTCGACGATTATGCAATCTTGAACTTTATAGCTGTTGCTGCTACTCTTAGTACCATTGCTATCACTTATTAAGACGTTTTTCACCAACAGCGGTTCTCCTGATTTTATATCCTCCTCACCTTCTTTGTTCACTCTCACGCGATCCTTCACCGGCACGGAAAGCATCCATCGTTTCTTGCCTTTAGCGGCATCCGCGGCGGCTAAAAATAACGTGTATTCTTTACTGTTAAGAGAAGGGGTCACTTCTCCTCCTCCTTTTCCTCCGTTTAAACCTAATGCACACTCGACAATCTTTTCCATGTCTGTGCTTTTCCCGATGACTGTTTTGCACCCGGCTGCGCTCGCGATTCTCGCGGCTGTAAGTTTAGTCACCATCCCGCCGGTCCCACCCGCGGATCCAGCGCCGCTGGCCACGTCCACTTCACTCATCAACTTGTTTATATCATCTACCACCTGAATTCGTTTCGCGTTCGGATCTTTCATCGGATTCGAGGTGTATAAACCGTCCACGTCTGTGAATAAAAACAAATACTCGGCAGATATCAAGGAAGCGACGTGCGCGGATAACGTATCGTTATCGCCAAATCGTAACTCCTCGACCGCGACGGTATCGTTCTCATTCACGATTGGTACCACGTCGTAATCGAATAAGGAGGAAAACGTATTCATCGCTCTGTTATATTGCGATTTCTGCGATAGATTTTCCAACGTCAATAACACTTGCGCGGTTTTCACTCCCAGAGTGGCAAACATGTCTTCGTAATAATGCATCAAATGCGCCTGACCGATTGCCGCTAACGCCTGTCGTTTTTGTAACTCTTTCGGTTTTTCTTTGATGCCGAGCTGGAGCATCCCCGCGCCGACTGCTCCCGAGGTCACGATCGCGCATTGGAACTCGCTCGATTTCTGCAATTCGGTTATCTGCTCGCATATTTTCGCCAGTTGCGAGAGATGAATGACTCCAGTATCCGCTTTGATTAAAGAAGACGTGCCGACTTTAATCACGATTCTTCTTTTTTTCTTCTTCTCAGTATTAGTAGTATCCATCATATAAGTTCCTTCTTCTTCTCTCTTTCTCTGTCTCTCGGTAAGTAAGTTCGTTCTTTTTGCGACACGCAATAACAACAACGAGAGAACAACTCTTCCTTCGTGTGTTGTTGTTGTTGTTAAGAATACAATTCGGGTTAAATCGGAAAAAAGCGAGTAAAAAAGCTAACTGTAATAAGCAAATTTAGGAAAAAAAAAATATTTAGGGCTTGAACTGTGTCCTTTATATTTATACAACTAAACCCTACAGGAGATACGCACACAAAAGCGAACTGGCGCAGCGGAAGCGCGTTGGGCCCATAACCCAAAGGTCACACGATCGAAACGTGTGTTCGCTAAGCGAATTTTTTTTTGCATTATATGTACGTGCGCGGTACGTGCGCGTCGATATTTCATCATCTATAAGTACTATTCTTCTTCTTTTTTACCGTCGCCGTTGTCGCTCTCATCAAGTCTTCGAACGCGACGCGTTTGGTCGCCGCGGAGTTCCCAGTGGTTTCTTTTTTCGGTGGAACGTAAAAGTTATTCTTCTTCTTCTTGTTCTTCTTCTTTTCAACATTCTCTCCTTCGCGTTCACCATCATCAGTATCATCATCATCAGTATCATCATCATCATGTACGGTACAACTCGCTTTTACGACGCACTGAACGAGACGCGCTTCACTTTGGCAATCCATCAACGCCAAAGAGTTCGTAATCAACGCTTCGTGCTTTTGTTTCCTCGATCGCACATCTTTCCACTCCTCGTTGTGGCCGTTTCTTTTAAACTCCACGAGTTTTCCAACTTCCTCCTTTTCTAAACTAAACTCTTCTTCTTCTTCTTCTTCTTCTTCTTCTTCTTCTTTTTCTTCTCGTTCTTTTTTTTCCTCCATCAACAGTGATTCCTTCCCAAGTTGTCTCAACAATACGCGTTCTTCCACGGTTCCTAAACTCGCCAATCGATACACAAACACCGGTTTCTGTTGTCCGTCTCGCCATACTCTCGCCATAGCTTGTCTATCGTCTGCGGGGTTCCAACTCGCATCCATCAATATCAAACAATTTGCACCAATCAAGTTCAAACCAGCGCCGCCGGCGCGGACGGAAAGTAACATGACATCTACGTTGCCGGTGTTGAAATTTCGAACCATCTCGGAACGCTTGTCCTTGTCAACGGAACCGTCCAATCTAGTCGTCGTTAATCCTTCGCGCTTGCACAGCTTATCGGCGTCGTCTAACTGATCGGAATACCCAGAAACAATCACTACGCGCTGGTAATTGCCATTGTTTACGCTTCTATTTTTCTCGTTTATACCTTTCAAAGATTGCAAAAGCAAACAAAGAGCGCTTAATTTGCCGCTACATTCTTCTTCTCCTTCGTCGTCTTCTTCTTCTTTCTTCTCTGCTGCATCGCGAATGGTATTCGAAAACGTCTTATCGAGCACGGTTGATCGACCGATGGCATCTAAACAGTGTTTTGCAGAATTCGCGCACTGCCTCAAAATGCCAATCGCACTCAACGCGTTGTTGTTCTTGTTCGTATTCTTTTTGAAATAGTTTGAGCCAGCTTCGTAACATCTTTTCTGCTTCCCGGACATGTTGCACAACATCAAATACTCCGTTTTCGGCACCAAATACTCTTTCAATACGAGCTCTGCTTTCCTCCTCAGGATTCTTTTTTTCGTCACTTTCCTCAACTGAGCCTCCAACTCTTTCCCTCTCTTCTTTTGCTCCGCGTTCGCCTCGCTCGCTCTCGCTTCCATGATTGGTCTCTCGTACATTTCCTTGAACTCTTCCAACGAGTTCCACCCAAAAATTGCTTTCGCGCGCGGTTGCACGACGTCTAAAATTGCCGCAAATTCCATCAAGTTGTTCTGAATCGGTGTTCCCGTCATCAACACGCGATGTTTCGCGTTTACCGCTTTCAACGCGTCTACGGTTTGATTCGAATCGGATTTCAATCTGTGCGCCTCGTCGCAACACAATAAATCTGGTCTGGCGTGATTCGGTATTCTGAGAGCCATTTTCCTCATAGTTTCGTAAGAAGCGATCAAAATCGGAAACCTATCAAACGATGATTGCATTGGTTTCTCTTCCACGTTTTCGTTCGTCTCGATCCATTTCTGAAACGCCCGTTCGACGTTCTCGGCGCCGCCGTCCGCAGTCACGCACTGCGCTCGAACGTTACCGATCCATTTCTTACTCTCATTCCCCCAATTCCCAACTAACGTCGCTGGACAAGTGACTAAAATTCGTTTAAACGGTTTCTTCAACGTTGGAAACGGCGTCTGTTTCAACACCGTCCACGCCAGCGCGAGCACTTGCAACGTCTTGCCCAATCCCATATCGTCCGCGAGTAACACTCCAGAGTTCTCGATAATATTGGTATTACTATTCCTACTGCTGCTAATCTCGCTGTTGTTGTTGTTGTTCTTATTTTCATCATCAAACCCGAACAACTTCCGATACATCCATCGAACGCCTTCTTTTTGGTGCTTTCGTAACTTTCTCGCAATGTTCGGGTCCATGACGACCGCCACGCAAGGCACTTTGTTTTTCTCCCTCCCACCAAAACCACTCTCATCGTCTAATTTCTTTCTCGCCTCTTCAGCGGTGACCAAAACTAACGCGTTCGGGGCGCACGGGTCGTGCAACGGTTTATAATTATAAACTTTTTCATTCTCCTCCTGTGGTTTTTTGTGATGACCTCCTCCTTCGTCATCATCGTCATCATCGGTATCTGAAACGACCAAAATTTGCGGGAGGCTCTTCTTGTTTTTTTTAGGCGGAGTGGCGAACATCATATCTCTTTTTTCTCTTCTTCTTCGTCTTCTCTCAGTCGCTCTCAGTCGCTCTCTTTCTCTCTCTCTCCCTCCGAAGGGTGGTGAAACGTGTAATAGAGTAGTAGTTTTGGAGACGAGAAGAGCACGAGAAGACCCGAAAGAACGTCTGCCCCGTCCTCGATGAGAGAAAAAAAGTGAGAAGAATTTTTTTTGAATTTTTCACCTAAACCGCACAAAGCAAAAAGCAAAAAGACGACAAACAGTTGTTCTTCTTAGATATATACGAGCAGCGATGAAACGAAAACACTCCGGGGGCGGCAACGCGAAGAAATAAAAGAAGAAGATATCATGCATTCATCTTCATCTGTATCAAATTCGTCTCTCTCGGAAATACTCGACCGATTCGAGAGACTGACGAAATCAGCCGGGGAAAACGCACGCGCTTTGCGATTTGGAACCAGAGCCTTGTGCCAGGAATGTATCGTCGAGAGTAAGAAGATAAAGAAGGAGAACGAGAACGAGGAGGGTACGAGAATACGATCGAGAGATGAGAAATCGCTCCTGAGAAGGTGTTTTTTACACGAGAGCAGAGTCGTGGTGGACGAAATATCTCGACGCGTGTGTGATTTGGTCGAGCACAATGTCGTCGATAAAGAAGTCGTTACGAGCGAGTTACTCGCGGCTTTAGAAGCGACGACGGATGGGACGAAAGGGAGGTTTTTAGTGAGAGGGATATACGATATTTGCGTTTCGAACAACAACATCAATGGGAGCGGTACTTTTGCCACCGCAAAAGGAGGGGAAGATGGTTATGATGATAGCACTTACATGCCTCTGTATCGAGCGATGAAATCCGGCGGGGCGCACGTATGCAGCACGTTCTTGTATTACGCGACTTTGAAAGAAAAGGACATCGAACGGTTCCAGAGGCTATTTTATCGAACGATTTTGGAGAGGAATGTGAGTGGAGCGATGGCATCGACGTCTTCGTCATTACTTCCGGGATTAGCGCGAGTTGCGCTCGTCAGGGACGGGTCTTTTGCCGCGCTGGAGATATTGACAAAGTGTTTGCCATGGTATAAATGTTCGAGCGCGGAGGATGTCTCGTGGGTGAGCGAAGCCATCGCGGATATTGCAGATTGGTGCGAAATGAAAGTAAATGATAATAATAAGAAGACAGAGGAAGAGGATAGAATAAACGCGATCGTTGTGAGAGCTGAGTTGGGTGCAATGGCGCAACTGTGCGATGCCGTGAAGAAAGGCGAAGACGTTGTGAGTCTTTCTTTCCACACGCACCGAATACTACGCATATCGCGTCGCGATAGTAAAACAAACGCACTCGCCGCGTGTGATTTGATCTCAAATTGTGTTGGGAAACTTTCGATTGAGGACCAATCTTCTTTGTTTTCGTTGACTCAAACGTGCGTTCGTTCATACCCGGATGTCCTTCGGATGCACTTGCTCGAACTTTCGGCGACGCTCTCAGAAAATCACCTAGGCGAGAGCGAGACGGCGTATATCGCAGCAGAACAAGGTTCTTTTTCTTCTTTTGCTTCAGATATCTCTGAAATGTATAATATTTATCCATTGACTGAATGCTCTGTCTTGCACGACCTTTGTCAGGCGATAGAATCAAACCAAACGATGGCTTTGGAAACAAAAGAGAGTATCTTCGAGCATGCGTTGCGGAGAAACGAAGAGAACGACGCCTTGTTCACACTCGCGTGCATGTTTTCACCGATATCGCTTCGCGTGCGAAATGCGGCTTTAGATTCAGTTAGAACACGGTTTAGGAAGAGTCCTGAGCTTGCAATTTCAGGACTTCCAATCGTTTCTCTGGCGTTGGCTAGTATTGAAAAGAATTTTTTAGTCTCTCCCCCGCCTGCGCAGGATGTAGCGCTCGCGACTTTGAGAGGATTGAAAGCTGCGGCGTCTTCGGCGTCCCATCCTCTGAGTGCAAACGCAGCTTTACGAACACTACTTCCTATTGTTGAACACATAGATAACGAGGAGGACGAGGAACGTTCGTTGGCATTAGATCTAGTTTTATTAGCGGAAGCGTGGATTTCTGCGCCTTCCAGTGGGAGTCAGCTTTCGTTTCGCTTCCAACAAGCTATCGAGCGCGCAATAGCGAGTCATATCTTCGAAGAAACGTTAGCTGGGGCAAATGCTATGTTGGAAGTTTCAAAAGCAGATCCTTTTAGAGCGGCAGAAACGTTTGCAAACGCCATACAGACGTGTATTGAGCAGAAGAGACCTTCGTGTTGTCGAGCGATTGGATTGGAAACAATCGAAGTGTTGTTTCAAGCCGAAGCTTTGGATTTTTATCCTGCGTTTAAAATAGTAACGAAAGAGATGCCAACGCGGCCAAAAGATTCGAATTTAGTCGCCAAACGGTGGTTACGACTTTTAAAATACGGAGTCGAGGATGCTGATGTCGTACCAGAGGCCGGTTCTCTTGTCGTCAATGCTCTCATAGATTGTGCGCTCGATGAATCAAAAACAACAGACGATTCACTCAGAATTGAAGCATGGAATTCCTTGAATGAATTCAACATCAAACAAGTAAAGAATTTGCTTAATATTTACGATGGAGAAGACGATAACGAAAGCGAGGAAAGTAAAACGAGTTTCCTCGCTTTCACACGTCTCGTCAACACATTCATAGAGGAAGAAAATGAGGATGTTGTGAGAGCGGCTTCAAAGGTGATTGCGCGGATTGTTGAATTGGAATCTGAATCCGTGAGTAGACGTGCTCGCGCGTCCCAGAAAAAGCGAATATCTCTCATCGGAGGCAGCTCCATAAATCAAGATGAAGAGAAAGTTTTGATGGAAATTTCCGATCCGTTCTTGTATAGGCTCGCTATTGGAACGGCGAAACGGCTGCGAAAAAACACGAAATCGAAAGACGATGAGCTCATTTCGCCTTTGCTTTTACTTTTACTCTTCGATGGCGATTCGTACGAAATGCAATTCTGTGAATTCGTGAGGAGAAATAAATTTTCGCACGCGTGGTGGAACGAATACGTTATTGAAAATACGATGATGCAGTTTTTGGAGCGGTGGATGGTTTCATGGAGCAACGCAGCTGCAGATGACTCGAAAAGTAAAGGAGAACGTATTCTCGACGCTGGATTTTTCTCGCGCATTACAGGTGAGCGGCTACAATCGCCAGATGCCATACAAACGACCCGCGTTGCTACCAAAATTGTAGATGGGTTCAAAAGCGATGCCGTGAGTACGCGCGCGAGAGAAGAAATCGGCATCTTAGTTTCTAAATGTTTGCGCCTAGGGTGCTCAAAGCTTATTTTCCGAAGCGTTACTCGCGACGAAGAAGACAGCAGCGCAGGCACATTTTTTAATGATTTCAACGAGCAACATCCCGAATATATCTTTGTTCGATTAGCAAGTTTTGTTGAAGCGGTGGGAGACTATGAACTCGCATTGAAACTATTTGCGAATTCAATCGAGTACTTGGAAGAGAATGATGGTAAGGAAGATGAATCGTCATGGCGTCGCGCTCTTCTTTGCGCGCTTCCAATTCTTGCGAGAGTCGTGAAGGAAGGAGAAGGTGATAACAATGCTCTCATAAGTCGAGCTATAAAAGAAACTTTAAGCACATTTTTAGTCGAAGAGCAGGCATTCAGCTTAATGTCTTTAGGCGCCCTCGCGAGTCTTGCATTGGAGAGAGGCATTCCCGTGGAAAACGCGCTTTGCGAGAAGATTGTCACCGTCCTGATTGTCACCGCGACGGATGCGCATCGCAAATGTAGCTCTGAAGATAGATGCTCTGCTGTACTTGGCGCGAGTGCGTTACTCGGTGGCTCGAGTTTGTCGTGGTGTTGGCTACCGTCTCCACCAAAGCAGAGTAATGTTCATAAAATGCCCTCTTCTTCTCTCGTTGACGATGCAAACTTCTTCGTTCGCCCGTTACTTTTCGGGAGAGGCCAGGATTTGGCCAGGAAACTTCTCAAGACTTTGGAAAGCATATCATCTTCTTCCGCCGGCGGCGGCGGTAAGAATTGTCGAGTTGGCGACATCGCATCTTTGGCGTTGGGATTCTCTTCGATTTCGGCGCGAACACTCATACTATCTGCAGGAGATGTCTCGAAACAACATAAGAGTGCTGGCGTGGACGCCACCAACAATTTCGGCGCGTGTTCCTTGAGACTTCTCGATTCACTCTTTGCCGTAGACGCAGAGTTTCGTAAGAAGTCAAACGCACTCGAAGCTCTCGCAGCGCTCGGAAATATTATTCCATTACCAAACGGTGATGGTCCGTACCAATCTCTGTTGCGCCGGTATTACGGAGAGAAAGAGTTGGTAGCCTCCGTCGTGCGCTTCGCCTCGTCTCGGCCTGCGAAACACATCGGAGGCGAGATTGTAAACCGCACTATTGCAGATTATGAATGCGCTCATAATAGCATCATCAATAACGTGAATGTGCTTAATGCCGTTCGAGCGGCAGCAAAGAGTGAAGATGTAGATCTTCTCCGCGCCGCGCTCGCGCTTCACGATCAAAAATGCGAGAATGACTCCGACGCTACGCATGTATTGAAACATATGTGGCTCGGTTCTCTTGAAATCAACGCGGCGACAAGTTTTGCAGAAACTCTTCTGATTGAGCTTCTGAGACGCACAAGTCTTAAAAGTGACTCTTTGAAACACGCGACGGAAGGATTGTATCAGATTGCGGCCAATATGGCAAAACACGTCGAAAAAGACTCGATGGTGAGATTCTCGACGACGCTTCGCGAAGGGTGCGAAGACGACGTCTTACCTGTCTTGGCATCTAGGCTCGTCTTACTCGGCGTAGAAATAGTACGTTTGGACGATCTCGTTTTACCACTCGCACGTTGGAATACAAAACGATTGCGTCGAGATGAACTTTTACACTTTGCGCTCGACGTTCGCGAAGTGGAAGGCTTCTTTGAGAAGCAAAAATTGGGCGCCAGACGCATCAAGAGGATTTCCGAATTTAAGAAGAGGTTGATTGATGACGCGTGTCACTTGATCAAAAGAATCAGTGAGGATGCGAGCACAAGTGGAGAATTCGAGGCGTGCTCTTGCTTAATGCTTCTTTGTTTGCGCTTCGGTCGTAAGACGAACAGAGGGTTCATCTATGCACAAATCGTTTCTTCTTCATCGTGGGACTTCCGGAAGAGATTTTTCCCTTTCGCCCTCTGCTCTGCGCTTCAAGAAGAAGAGGATGTGAAGAAGAAGGAGAAGAGTACAGGCGAAATCTTCTTGTTTAACGCGAAAACAATCGTCGATTCTCTCGTCGTTCCAAGCGCGAGTGGTGAAAATTCAACGTGCGCTCGAGCTTTGCGAGAAATTATGGGTAAGTTCGATGTGAAAATCTCTCTCACATCGTACGAATCGATTGCACGGCGCAACTTCCATGTTAAAAAGTAGTAGTAGATCTAATAAATAGTTGTATAATATACAATACTCAGGTACTAGCTTCTCTATAGATTTCTAAACTAAATCGTTGCTAAAGGCAAAAGAATCGTGCGATCGTCTGATCAAGTTTGAAGAGTCCGGCGCCTGATTTTGCGTCGATGGCACAGACGATAGATTTACCGAAAGGTTTGAATAATACCTCCGATCGATTATCTCTTTAAAGAACGCGTCGAACGAGGAATGATCCACCCGTCCGTGTAAAGCAGAACACCTCAGACCTCTTGGTATTGGCCTTTTATCCAACGCGCCTCTCGGTACTCTCGGGTCTAAGAAGTAATCCATATTATTCCCGCTCGAGCCTTGGCGATGATGATGAGAATTTCGAAATCCGAGCGTCGGCGAACCTCCTTGCGAGGAAACTAAATCATTATAATCCTCGTCAATGAGTCCCATGGCGTTGTTGCTACTACCGCTAATATTACTATTCGACGTCGTCGTCGGAAGTATTGGCTGTAATTTCAAGCCAATCTTCTTCAAAAATCCGCCAAACGCCGTCTTCGCTTTCAATCCGGCCACGTCCCCTTTCCCGAGAACGTACGCTTTATCGCTCTTGTTCGAAATCACCAAACACGGCACCGGTAACCCCCCAAACCCGTATATAACGTGCGGATCTCTCGTACTCGTCACCCACGGATTTGGTGTGTGCGTATCCGGTGCCACAAACGTCCCTTGTTGCGCAATTTCTCTCGCCCATCTTTCCAACGTCAAAGCGCTATTTTTCTGCGAGGCATCGTGCACTAAAATGACAGCATTTATGTCCCTAAAAAACGCCGCTCGATCGTCTTTAAACTGGTCGTGACCGCCAACATCCCACAATTCCACGAAATGCTCCGTCCTCGCGTGTTCGTGGAATATCAATTTCACGTCCGCGGAGCATCCAATCGTCCTTTCTACGTTTTCCACCAGTAAGTTCAGCATTTTTGTCTCGTTCTTTTTATTTTCACTTGTGCTTTTGCTCGTCGTTTTTGAAGTCGTTGAAGTCGTCGTCTGAACCGTCGTCTGAATCGTCGTCGATACGTCCACTTCGTCTCTCACGTGTCTCAATAACGTCGTCTTCCCCGACCCGGCGTTGCCGCAGACGAGCACTCGCACTTTGCCTCGCTTCTCCGCCGCTTCCATTTTGGTATTATTTTTCTTTTTCTTTGTGCAGACATTTTTGGTCGTTGTTTAAAAGTGTTTGATGTTTGACATTTTGATGATGTTTTTTGACAAAAATGATGAGTCAGCCTTGACATTTTTTTTTTCATCTTCTTCTGTCTTTCATCACAAACGACGAATTCTCAACACAACAAACGAACGACAAACCCTTCATTGTTTTTAAATAGAATACAAACGCATAAAATAATGGCGTCATTGGTAACAGTGGCGCGCGCGGGTACTACTGCGAGCACTCATCGCTCGAGCGGCTTAGCAACGCGGGGAAAGTTTTCTTTCATGAGAAAAAGTCAATCACAACAAAATTTTGCGACGACGATCCCTAAGAATACCAATAACAGTAAATCAGGACAACGGCATTCTTCTGTCGTTCTTCACTCGAGGATGAAAGTCTCCGCTAATGCTGCTGGAGGAGAAACAGCATTTCAGTATAAAAAACCACGAATTGACGAAGGCTACAACTGCGTGGTTACAGAGAAAGGGGCGATTATTTCCGAAGATATCCCCTCGGGGACGTACGAAGTCTCCGCCTGGTGGGGAGGGACGAAGAAATCGAGAGACGATAAAGAGGAGGAGTTTTTAGCGCCCAGGTGCGACACGGAGAGACAAAAAGGGTGCGAGGTAAAGTGCGAAGTCGTGGAGGAAGGATGTTTGGTGTGCGAAGGATTAGCGGAAGGGACGTATCGAGTGACCAACGTGAAAGATTTGAACGAAGAGTGCGAGGTGAGCTACGACGGAACGAGTATAAGTTGCGACGAAGCCGACACGGAAACGTTTGACGTGGGCGATTTGGAAATGCAGGAGAAAGCGGACGACCATAGCATTCGTTTAGGTGGATAATAAAAACGAGAGGATAGTTTTGATACGTAATGATGATGTGTGCTATTTATTTGAATGCGCTAAAATCTAAATCTAATATAAATAAATAAATCATCGTCTTCGATTGAACGACTCAAAGCTCGGTTTCATGATGTTCAACAGCGAGTTTGGATTGTCGATGTGGACCCAGTGACTGCTATTTTCCAAGAAGTGTATTCTCGCTCCCGTGTTTAATAATCTGTTCACGTCTTCCTCGGCCCAAACGAACGCCGACCGTTCCGCTCGAACGAAATCTACCTCTAAACCTTTCGGTTGCGTTTCGAGCATCGGCCATAAATTCGTCGCCTCGTAACTCGAATACATATCTTTAATGCCGTCTAAATCAAACACCCAATCTAATTCGCCTTTGTTCCCATCTTTCGCGGGCTTTAAATTCGTCGTCATCCACTGCGCGCCTTCGATGGTAAACCCGGCTCCAGTCAAGGAATCCACCAGATGTTTCCTCGACGCGAACGGCGTATCCAAAGTTCGAACAAAATTAATGGTATCTTTCGGATGGTCGCCTGTCCTCGCCCAGGCATCTCCCGGGACCGTATCTAACACCCACACTTGAACCGGTCTCGGCAAGACCTTATTCCTTTCGCCTTGCGAGAACTGATGGACCATAGACATGGCCACCTTCCCTCCGAACGAGTGCCCGACCAACATGTGCGGGTAAAACTTTAGCGACTGCAGCGTCTCGATAACATCTCTCGCCGCGCTTTCTACGCTATCCTCCCCGAATCGTCTCTCCCCACTCTCCGTGCTCTCCGTGTTCGTTTGTCCGTGGCATCGTAAATCCACCAATAAAAATTGCCAACTCGGCATCTCTTCCGCCATCCGTTTCGCGAAAGACAACAAGTTCCGTCGAGAACCGAGAATGCCGTGGAGGAAAACGCACGTCGGTGGATGCGGTCCTTTTTTCTCTTCCACCGTGTATTTCACCAGAGCGCCTTGGACTAACTCGTACGATAACGGTGATGAAGTTTTCTTTGCTGCTGATGATGATGATTGCGAGGGTTGTTGATCCGCTAACGCCGCTTTCGTTTCAGAAGAAGAAAAAGAGATTAATCTTCTCCTCGTTGTCGGTGAAATGTTTCTTCCGCATCTTCTCGAGGGACGACGAGAACAAGTCGTCGTTCCCGCTGCTGCTGCTGCTGTTGCTGCTGAAAAAGAAGACGTCCTAAACGTCGTCGTCGTCGTCGTCATCTCTTCTCTGTCGTTAAACTCTAATGAATATAATAAATATAATATAAAAAGAGAGATGAGATGAGATATTCGTACAACACAGTAGTTTGAGGGAGGGGAAAAGAAAGCGTTTTAAAACTGACGAAGAGGATTCGAGGATTTTGAGCAAAAAACTTCTTCTTTTTCTGTCAGTCTGTCATCTGTTCTTCTTTTTCGGGTTGTTAAATTTTATGGTGGTTGGAAAAGGAAGAGGTTTTTGGTGCCTATGTCACCTTTTTTTTCTTTCTTTCTTTCTCTTCCTTAAAACTCCATTACCTGCTCCTCGCACAAGTGCACAAGTCTTAAGCGTATATATATAATAAACGAGCGACTCCATTCAGTTTTGAAACTCGATTATAGATGATTTCTTCTTTGACTTCTTTGACTTCTTCTTCTTCTCTCTCAAAATGCTTCGGGAGAAGAAAGACGTCTTCTTTGTCTCGAAGAAAAGGCAGAGTCGTCCAACAGTGTAAAAATCGAAACGTCGTCACCAATAATCTCATCAATACCAAAGACGGAAGGGACGAGGACGACGACCGTTCGTCTTCTAAAGACAACAACGAGAAACTGATGATGATGCAAGCAGCTTCCGTGGCACCTTTTTTGGTCTTTTCTCCGAAAGCGTTCGCCGCTGGCGCCTTCGACTCGGTCTCGAACGCGTTCAGTTCGCCAGAGTTTCACGAGTTGTCCATGTATACGCTGAAAACGTTAATCTCGTGGGGGGTCCCAGCCGTCACGGTAGGTATCGTCGCTTTGATGATTATTTCCGGCGCTCGAAGAGGGAAGTCTTCCTCCGGTGGAAATGAAGACGGGTCGTCGTCGTCCTCGCCTTTCGGATTTCTCAGAGGCGGGCAGATGGGAAAGAAGCCGCGAACGCAACCGTACTTATCCATCAAGCGGTTGAACGATCGATTGGATTCGTACGCGTTACAATTTGAGGCCGCGACGGTTTCGAAAACGTCCGCTAAGCGGCAACAGAACAAGCAGAGGTTTGAGAAGAGATACGCGGACGCGTTGGGTAAGTTATCCTCGGAAGAGCGCAACGCCATTCTCGAGGCGCAAAAAAAATGGAAAGAAGTCGACGACAGATTGAAGACGCGAATGAACGCCATCACGGCATCCTCGCGAAAAACCGCATTAGAACTCGGCGCGAGAAAGAAAGAATCTTCGTCTTCGAGCTCTTCGTCTTCCAAGGAAGACGAAGCTGCGTCGTCGTCGAAAGAAGACGGCGATATCATGAACAACATCAAGAACAAATTCGGCATGGGCAAAGAAAACCCGTCGAAACAGGCGAAAGAGCTCGGTCGCATCGCTTCCGAGAGAATGTTGAACGAAGATAAGTATTTAACCGCGGTTGCTGCAGCGGTGCCGAAATCGAAATTAAAATCGCTCGAGGACGTATTGAAAGATCCTAATCAAACGTTTGGTTGGCAAGCGAACAGCGACGTCCTTCTGTTGAATAACGTTGACGAGGTATCGGGACCGAAGGATAAACTTTCGAAGAAACACGTCTTCGTGCTCGACTTTTTCGGCGACGTACAAGCGAGTCAAGCCGCGCAGTTGAGAGAGGAAGTTACCGGTTTGTTGAGATCTGCTAAGAAGGAACGAGGGGACGAAGTTATTTTGAGGTTAAACACTGGAGGTGGTACTGTTACTGGGTACGGTTTAGCCGCCGCGCAGTTAACTAGAATTAAAGCCGCCGGTTTACCGCTCACGATATGCGTCGAACAGGTTGCCGCATCGGGCGGTTATATGATGGCTTGTGTTGCTGATAAAATCGTCGCCTCGCCATTTGCTGTCTTGGGTAGTATTGGCGTAATCAGCGACGTCCCGAATGTCTACGAACGCTTGAAAAACGAAGGTATAGAGTTCGCAACTATTACGGCAGGCAAATATAAGCGAACTATCACGCCAACGAAGAAAATCACCAAAGAAGATTTGATCAAGACGACAAAAGATATCGAGGACGTTTTAACGTTGTTTAAAGGCTTCGTTTCTACCAATCGACCGTCGCTGAACATCGACGAAGTTGCCACCGGGGAAACTTGGTTTGGCCCAGACGCCATGAAGAGAGGTTTGTGCGACGAACTCAAAACTTCCGACGACGTCCTTTTGGACTTGGTCTCGACGTGTGAGATCTTCTCCGTTAAATTAACGACGCCATCGAGAAGTCCGTTGGCATTTGCCGGCGTCGGTGCTTCAAACGCGTTTTCCTCGTGGGGTTTACTCGCCACCTTAGCTTCCGCTGCGGCAAAATACGCCCAAGCCAACGGCGGCGCCAACTTTTTACCGCCAAACGCAAACGCCTCCAACGGTGGTATGGGTTTCCAAGCCATCGACCGCGAAGTCGATACCTTTATGATGCTCGATCAATCCTACGGTAACAACATGAACGCGAGTGGTATGATGGATTTCGACTTTGACGACGGCATTTTGGAAGAGGATGATGTAGATACTTTTGAGTTGTAAATTTTTTTCATATCATATCAACGCTGTCTTCACGAACGCAAGTACGAGTACCCTAAAATTCAGCTCCTGTTTGTTCTGTCGTGCTCTTCGCGCACAAAAAACAACACAAAAATGTCTCCCAAGTCGATTCCAACTGTTTTTGCAAACAACAACCAGAAGAATATCCAACAAGGGGAACATGCAATCGGTTTAGAACTGTTTGCGAACACCCTCTCGGGTTTCCCGGCGACATTTAAAACGCTCAATTCCGACTTCATCGTCCAAGAAATAACCGAAACTGGCGAGGTGTGCTCGTTGACCGAACTCGAACCTCTCGTCGATCGAGAGTTGGAGAGGAAAGAGAAGGCGATGTTGGAAAACACGACGGTGACGAAAATCATCGAAGAAGATGATAACGACGATGATCGGGGTGGCGGCGACGCGAATGAGAGTTCTAACGTCGTCGTGGTCAAAGAAGAGATATTTGAAGAGTTCAATAAGATTTCAGGGAGCGAGCAAGACGTGGAGCGGTTGCGCGCGTTTCTGAATACACCAGGGGTGAGACGAGGGACTCAACCCCTATTACAAGTTTTAGAAGACGGCGGCGGCGACGGCGGCGAGGGGAAAATTGGCATCCTTGAACCATTAGTATTAGCACCCTCCAAAGATAAAGAACACAGAAAGCAACTGCACGCGTTTTTTCGGCAGTTTCAACTCGATACAGATTCTGTGACGCTAGACAATGGACATCCGAATGCGACGAATGGGCAAAATTTATGCATTCGCGTGCACCCGTCCTCGGGGGGAGGCAAGAAGAGAGGCGCGAGAGACGACGATAATAAAAGCAAAAGCAACAAGCGGCACAAGAAAGCCACTCCAGATACGCGACCGAAATGGCCAGCAGATCTCCCGACGACTTTGCAGTTCGTGATGTGTAAATCGGGAAGAGATACGACAGACGCACTGAATCAACTTGGCAACCTTCTGAAATGTAACCCGAAACGGTTTCAAATAGCTGGTACGAAGGATAAGCGAGCAGTTACGACGCAAAGAATATCAGTTTATAAGTACCGAGCGTACCGACTCGCTTCTTTGAACAAAGCGTGTAAAGATATAAAGATTGGTAACTTCACCTACGTCGAAAGACCGCTGTATTTCGGCAAATCGATGGGGAACGCATTCATCATCTGTCTTAGAAACATAGATGAACGGCTCAAAGAGACTGTAATAGCTGGTATTAACGCCTTGCGCGAAACTGGAACGATTAATTATTTCGGCGCTCAGCGATTTGGCAACGTATCGTCGACAGCGCAGGATGCTTCAGAGACATCAACCGGCACGACGCATAAAATTGGAGCGTTGCTCTTAAATGGTAAGTTCAAGGAAGCTGTAGATGTTATATTACAGCCAAAGATGAAAGAATCCACGAAGATTAAGCAAGCAAAGGAGAAATATCTCGAAACTAAAGACGCGCAGGAAGCTTTGAGAACGATTCCTAGATTTATGCACATAGAACGCGCGATATTAGAGGTGCAAGCAGCGAAGGGCCGCGAAAACGATTTCTGCGGACAGCTAACAGCCATTCCGAGCAAGATGAAGCGCATGTATATTAACGCGTACCAGAGTTATTTATGGAATAAAGTTGCGAGCGAACGAGTCCGAAAATTTGGAATCAACACAGTCGTAGAGGGTGATTTAGTCGCCATTATAGACGACGAAGACAACGGGAAAACAGCGGAAGAGATTCAAAAACATTCGGACGAAGCCTATGATAAAGGTCTCAAACGCGGCGAAAATTTGAAGAAAGTGAAGCTTGTCACAGCTGAAGACGTCTCGAAGAATGCTTTTGATCCCTCCGATGTCGTTTTACCAGTTCCTGGACACGCAGTTATCTACCCTTCTTGGGCAGTAACCAAAGCAGACGGCGAAGACGATAAAACGTTGGACGGCAAAGCTCTGTTTCACGAGCTCGCCATGAACAAAGACGGCGTAGACTTAGAGCTCACGAAACATTCCATCATGGAATTTTCTATGCGATCGTACCCGGGCGATTATCGCAGACTCTTTCTAAAACCGAAAGATCTTGAATGCGAGTTCATGCGATACGATGATCCGAAAATAGATTTACTGAAAACGGACATGGACGCTTTCGTCAAGAAGAAGATGAAAAATACCGACAAAGACGACGACGGCGACAAAAAAATAGAGAAGAAAGGAGGAAAACTTCTCGCCGCGAAACTCTCCTTCAAGCTCGGCGCTGGCAATTACGCGACGATGATTTTGCGAGAGCTCACGAAAGCTCAAGCCAGAGAATATTCCTCGCACGAGAATGGAGACAAATAAGTAAATAGCGTGTTGTGTATAATAATATGAAGTGCAACGAAGTTCTTTTTCCTGTTGGTTTTTTTGAGTGCTTTTTTGGACACTCTGGACGAACTGGACAGACCCATCATCAGATCATCTTCAAACTTTTTGCACGCACTCTTCTCTATTCTGCTCATATCGTTTTTCTACTTTTCTCCCCCTTGTTGCGAGTAGGAAGAGACACGTTTCTGTTACTTCGTGAAACCCGTTTTAAGAGCAAAGAGGATCATCTTCTCATCTCATCATCAACATGGGTGAGAAAAAGAAAGACGTCGTCGTTCCATCGTCCACCACCGATGGAAAAGACAAATCTGATGATGATGATGAAAAGAAGTCTACGAAAACGACTGGTAAAGACGCGAAACCGGAGATTGAATTATCCGAGGAAGATCTTCAGCTGAAAACAAACTTGGAACTGTTAGTCCAAAGGGTGATGGATTCCAAAGCGGGCGTGGCGAAGTTGGCGTTGGAGAGCATGCGAACGGAGATCAAAACGGCGACGAGGTACGACGAATAACGAGATCGACGATTTCTTTTCTATAGTTTTCCTTCTTTCTTTCCTTTTCCTTCTTTCGTTCTCACATCATCAAGCTCGCGTACTAATGACTCACCTGCTGTTCACTCTTCTCTCAATCTTCCTCGTGCCTACAAAACAACAGTTCGATGACTTCGGTGCCGAAACCTTTGAAATTCTTGCGTCCTCACTTGCAAACTTTCAAAGACCAGTACCCGACCATCAAAGACGCGACAAACAAGAAACTTTTAGCGGATGTTATCTCAGTTTTATCCATGACGGATTCCCCGGGAGAGAATGTCATTCCGGAGTCGTTGAAGTATAAGATGTTAGGGAGCGGAGAAGAGGTTGGATTTTGGGGCCATGAGTACGTGAGAAACTTGGCGAGCGAAATCGGCATCGAGTACCATCGACGCGCAGACTTAGAAGAAGGAGAAGAAGGGGTCACCGCAAAAGATAAAGAGGTTGACGATTTGATGAAGTTGGTGAAAGACATCGTGCCATTTCACATGTCGCACAACGCCGAGCCTGAGGCAGTGGATTTGTTAATTGAAGTGGAAAAGTTGGAGTATTTGATTGACCACGTGACGGAGAATAATTATTCGCGCACGTGTTTGTATTTGATCTCGTGCTCGAGCTATTTGCCGGAACCGGAAGACGGTATCGTCTTGTCCACCGCGCACAAAATTTTCATGAAAGTGAACAAATTGTGTGACGCCATGCGAGTGGCGTTGAAGATTGGCGTACAAAGTACGATTGAAGAAACATTTTTAGCTTCAAAGGACCCGTTAGAAAAGAAACAGCTCTGTTACATTCTCGCTCGACACGGCCACCCGTTGAAATTAGACGAAGGACCGTGCGAACAAGAAGGTGATGATGCGGAAGAGTTGACGTTGATCATGTCAAACTCGAAGCTTTGCGAAAATTACTTGACTTTAGCGAGAGATTTGGACGTGATGGAAGCCAAGTTACCGGAGGATATTTACAAAACACATTTGATTGAAGGCAGAGCGCCGTCCGGGCCTGCTGTAGATAGTGCTCGCGCGAATTTAGCGGCGACGTTTGTCAACGCATTTGTCAACGCCGGTTTCGGTCACGATAAGTTGCTCACCGCGCAATCCGCGGAAGGCACGACTGGCGAAGGCGGCTCTTCCTCCAACGTCTCCTGGATTTTCAAAAACAAAGACCACGGCAAAATGTCCGCAGCTGCGAGTTTAGGATCTGTGTTGCTGTGGGACGTCGAAGGTGGTTTACCGCAAGTGGATACGTTTTTGTATTCCGAAGAGCCGTTAGTCGTTGCTGGTGGTCTCCTCGCCGTCGGTTTGATCAACACGAACGTGAGAAACGATTGCGATCCAGCTTACGGTCTGCTTTACGAATCCGTCAACAAAGATAATTCGTCCGTTCGAATCGGTGCAATCATGGGCTTGGGTTTAGCGTACGCCGGTTGCCAGAAGGAAGAAGTGGCTGAACTCTTGACGCCAATTGTAACGGATGAATCCACGCCAATGGATGTTTGCGCGTTTGCCGCTTTATCGTTAGGTTTAGTTTACTGCGGCACGTGTCACGAAGAGTCCGTTCAATCCATCGTCCAAGCATTGATGCTTCGCCCGGAGAAAGATTTGGAAGATCCTTTCGCGCACTTGATGTGCTTAGGTCTCGGCTTGATGTTTTTGCAAAGACAGCAAGAAGTTGAAGCGACGTTAGAAGTTGCGAAGACTTTTCCGGAACGCATTTCGGAGTATTGCCAAGTCGTTCTCGACGTTTGCGCCTACGCTTGCTCGGGTAACGTCTTGAAAGTACAAGCCTTGCTTGCGAAATGTGGTGAACACAGAACGACAGAAGAATCGACGGAAGAAGACAGTTGGAAATTAGACGCGCAATCTGTGGCGTGCCTAGGCATTGCTATTATTGCCATGGGTGAAGACCTCGGTCGCGACATGGCGATCCGTTCGTACGATCACTTGATTCAGTACGGGGACAACTCGGTGAAATTGGCTATTCCTCTCGGTTTAGCCATGTTGCACACTTCTGATCCGAAGTTAGAAATCACCGATCAATTAGGTCGATTATCGCACGATAACTCGGAAGAAATCGCTCAATCTGCTTGCTTGGCGCTTGGTATCGTCGGCGCTGGTACGAACAATGCGCGTTTGGCGCACCAGCTTCGACAATTGACGAGCTACTACTACAAAGAACCGAGTCTTTTGTTTTTAGTCCGCGTCTCGCAAGGGTTAGTGCACTTGGGCAAAGGTTTACTCACCTTATCTCCGACGCATTCCGATAGAACCTTGCAATCGAGCGTCTCCCTGGCTGGTTTGATGATCACCTGCTTCGCCGGTTTGGACATGAAGCACACGATTTTAGGAAAGCATCATTACATGCTTTATTATCTCTTCGCTGCAGCCGTCCCGCGCATGTTGATGTGTGTCGACGAGGAAGGTAAAGCTTTACCGATTCCCGTGAGAGTTGGCCAGGCTGTCGACGTTGTCGGCCAAGCTGGTAGACCAAAAACAATCACCGGCTTTCAGACGCACACGACGCCGGTGTTACTAGCTTCGGGCGACCGAGCCGAATTAGAAAGCGGCAAGTACATCCCAATCACCTCGAATTTGGAAAACGTAGTCATCATGAAGAAGAATCCGGCGTGGGAAGAAGAGGATGCAAAGAAGTAATTCGTTTTTGTTGTAATAAATAAGAGAGAGAGAGAGAGGGAGAGAAATAAAATGCGCCCGTGTGTGTTCTTCTGCCTCGTTTTTCCTTTTTTGGGATGTGAAAATGTTCGTCACATCGTAAGACCATTTTTGGTCAACTCCTCAAAGTTTTAAAATATTATGACTGTCTTCCAAGTTGCCTTCCAACCGTTCGGTATCGCGAACTGCATGCGATGGCGCGCGTATATTCCCATCGGATGCACCCTGTTCTTGCGGATTGTTCTGCTTTCTCAGAAAACAACGTACATGTATTTACTTGGAAGTGCGTCGTTCGTCTTTTTATCTCTCTTCTGTTTGCGTTTCGCGTCTTGGTGTTTGTGCTGCTGACTTCTCTCTTTCTTCTCCTTCTTTCAAAAACGCCCGTTTACGAAAACGCACAGTTTACTTCACCACAGGCGTGGCTGGTTTAATGCTCTTAGTTTGCGCGTTCGCGTACATTCTTCTCGATACGGACAAATACGGTAAGATCCGATCGAGTTTCGATAAGAGACCGTGGAGGAACATGAAAAGTTTGTTCCAAAGAACCGAAGAGGAGGAAGTACTCGTAAACTTCAACGCGATGAAGTGTCCATTCACGAATAATCCAGTGCGAGGCACGTGCCCTATATGCTGTTCGTTGACGCATAAAGATGGGTATTATCACGGCGATCCCCATGTATTGCACGAATTTTCCTCGCAAATTGTCGAACACGAGATGGCGAAAGAGGCGTCGGCGATGGATCACAAACCAGTTCTGGGACGAATTCAATTGGACACCTTAATCGCGTACAGAGCGAACTATTTGTTTGCAACTTTGAGCCCTTCGTGTAAAGGATGTTATTATAAAACGTGGTGTTGGAATGTCGGATATCGAATGACTTGGCAATCGGCTATATTAGGATTCAACTGCATGATGTGCACGTACCTCTTTGGCGAAGACATTCAAATATTTTACGCCGATCTACGAGCCATTTTATTTTGCATGTCCATGTTCTTCTCTGTGTCCACGTTGTACATGTTACTCGCGTTAATTTGTACTTCCGTGGTATTTATATACGAACATCCGCACTTCATGGACCTAGACGCGATACCAAAGTTTATCGACTTGAAAAATAACGAGCGCGTACGAAGCTGGGTCTATTGGTTCGCCGACGAAAGCGCCAGGTTTGGCGTCAATCCAACGAAGTCGTATTGGACCGTGTTCTATTCCAAGAAGGAGAAAGAAGAGCAAAGAAGAAGACGGTGATGAGATTGTTATTGTATTTTAGTATTAACCTCCGTTACACTCTTACAGACTCACATGTGACACGCCACAACCGTTTTTACTCTCGTTTTTTGAAAATCGTCATTTCTCTCCTTTTTACGACGAGAAACATTCTCGAAGAATGCCGGAGCTGCTGCGTCGCAGCAGCGATGGAGGCGGCTTAAAAAGACGGAAACAAAAGAAATACTACGTTTTGATAATCCTTCTCTCCGCGATTTCATTCTGGTTCACCGCGTTGATTCGCGTTTCCAATCGAATGCCAACCGGTGAAGCCTCGTATCAGTTGAGCGATTTAGACGTTTACGATATCGACGAATCCGACTTTGTGGAAAGTAGTAGTAAGAGTGGAAGTGGAACTTCCGTGTACGATGACGTGGAGGAGAACGAAGACGACGAAGACTGGCGAGTATCGGTGGAGGAGAAAGCGGAGGAGAAACCGTATTTGCGCGACTTTGTCTTCGACGAAGACGATTTGTTCATCTCCCAAGAGAACCACAAAAGAATACGAGAAAAAGACGCGTTCGCTTCGCAAAATGTAGTCAATCGGGTGTTACCAGAACAAAGCCCGAAGATTATACACAAATCGTGCGCATTAGTTGGAAATTCTGGGATATTAAAACGCACTCAGTTTGGGAAATCGATCGATAAACACGAGGCGGTGATGCGCGTGAACCAAGCGCCGGTGAAAGGCTACGAGAAATACGTCGGCTCGAAAGTCACGTATAGGATGTTGAACAACAAGTGGACGACGGTGTATTATGAAGACGGCGTCTCGAATACGGATGTTCCAGGCGGTACGAGTAATTTAGCGAGGTATTTATTAGCGCAAGAGCCGAGTAATGTGACGTTTATCGTCTCGAGAGCGACGACGAAACAGTTTGAAACTTTTTCGCAAACCGTCGCGAAGAGAAGGAGCGAGATGAAGAAACCGTTGTTATTGTCCTCCCGTGTGGTTTCTGGAGCGAGAACGGCGTTGATTGGATTCAGAGATTTTGAGAAGAATCGTGCAAAATATAGCGAGGAAGAATTAACGCCGTCTTCGGGCCTTCTAGGCGTGTATTTATTGTTGAACTTGTGCAAAAGAGTTTCCGTGTACGGATTTTCCTTGGATGACTCGAGAAAGACGAACGATATGAAAGCGGAAGGGTTGCGATATCACTATTTCAAGAAGTATGCGGATTCAGAGCGTTTGTTGGCGCATCCGCACCATAACTTTAAGATGGAAGGGGATATTTTGAGAGCGTTGGTCGACGCGAACGTGGTGACTTTGTGCACAAAGGAGAAAGACTCCGCCGAATCGACGTGTTGAAGAAACGCGCTTTATATGCATTATTGCTGGTAGATTAGAATAGATATAGAAGTAGCTATATACTAGGTACAAGAGCGTAGCATTATTATTATTACTTTTCTGGTTTCGTCGAGCAGACAATCGTCGCAATTGAGATACAATGCGACAACTGCAGCCACTCGTCCGCCCCGTCTACCAATTTCTTCTCCACTTCGCCTAGCTTCAAGCAAATTTCAGCTTTCATCTCGTCCTCGAGCAAGTCACTATCAGCCAAATAGTACCCAAACTGCTCTAAGATTTGCAAACAAGGAAACCCGTCTTTCAAAATATCCTCCGCTAACGCCTGCGATTTTTGAGAATCCCCGGCCACGCAGAGTTGCAACAACTCTTCGATTTTCTCATCCGGAATCACACCGGCAACTTCGCGAATGCGATCTCCAGTAAGTTCTGATCCAAACAAGGACGCCGCGGATTGTAAAAGAGTAATCGCTTTACGCATATCCCCCGCGGATACGTGTTCCAACGCTTGCAACGTCCCTTCCGCCAACTGTAAATTTTCTCCTTTCGCGATAAAGTTTATTCTCTCGTGCATTGTCCCTCCATCTAACGATTTAAATCGAAACTTTGCGCATCGAGAAGAAATCGGGTCTATAATTTTGCTCACGTAGTTACACAGGATGAAAAATCGCGTCACTCTGGAGTACGTTTCCATCATTCGTCGCAGCGCCGACTGCGCGTCGTTCGTCATCGAATCCGCTTCGTCTAAAATCAGAATCTTATACGGCGGACACGGGTATCCCGGCACTCCTTCGCCTACCGTCGTCGACGCGAACGATTTAATTTTCCCTCTCACGACCGAGATCCCTCGTTCGTCCGAGGCGTTTAGTTCCAGCACTCTTTTTTTCCCCAACTCTGGTCCGTACAGTTGTTTACAAATAGCCAACGCGCAGGTCGTTTTCCCCGTTCCAGGCGGGCCGTAGAATAACATGTGCGGTAAATTGTGCGTCTCCATCGCTTTCTCTAACGCGGAGACGACTTCAGTTTGGTACGCCACGTCCGAGACTTTCTTCGGTCGGTATTTATCCACCCACGGTTCTTTCTTCTTCGCTTGGACGTGTGCGTGGTGTTGCTGATCGTCGACGTCCATCATTTTTAAATATATATAACGAGTCGTGGACTACTAATGCAGCTGAAAGTTGTTTTCGTTTGTGTTTTCGTTTGTTTAAAGTTTGTTGTTGTTGAAGGCTGAGACCTGAAACTGCTCCTCTGAAAATTTCTTCGGTCGTCAAAAGAAGGAAGAAAAAACTTTTGCAAAACTTTCTTTCTTTCTTTCTTTCTTTCGTCAAAGAAAAGGAGAATTTTAACTTTAACGACCCCCAAAGTTAAACCTCCTGAGCTTTGTCATCAATGACGACTTTTATGAAAACGACGACGACGACGACGACTTTTATGAAAACAAAGGCGGCGACTCAAGTGAAGAAGATGAACTGCTGCTATTGCACCAGAAGAAGAACCGGAAAGCAGCAGTTAAAATCGGGGGGGGATTCGTTGTCTGCCGCCAAAAAGAAAACACGAACGAAAAGAAGAATGCATTTTTCGAAGAGTGTGAGAGCGAATCTAAAAGTTGAAGTGTGGGAGACAACGTCCATGCCCTTGGACGAAGAGAAAGCGGAGACATTCTTTCGAGAGTTTTGGCAGAAGAAACCCCTTCTGATGAGAGACGCGATTCCGAACTTTAAGTGTCCGTTAGATACGAATGAACTCGCCGGCCTGGCGTGCGAAGACGAATTCAGTTCTCGTCTGATGCGAGTGCGAGAGGAGGATAAAAAATGGACGTTGGAAGTTGGACCGTTTCCGGAGGAAGTGTTGCAGACGTTACCGGACGACCAAGCTTGGAGCTTGGTGATTAATGAGTTAGACTCGAAAATACCGGCGATGAATAGCATCATCACGGATTTGTTTCCGCAGTTTCCGCGGTGGAGAATTTCGGATATTCAAGCGTCCGTCTCGCCAGAGGACGGAGGCGTAGGCGCGCACTCGGATAATTTCGACGTGTTTTTAATACAAGCCATAGGAGATAAACTTTGGTCCGTTGCGGATAACGAGGCGTATTGGCCGGATAAAGACGAGTCGTTCGTTCCGAACCAAGACGTTCGTATTTTGAAAGAGTTTGTCGCGGACGATAGCTTTTTGTTGAAACCGGGGGACATTTTATACTTACCGCCGAAAATCGCGCACCATGGGCTGGGGAAACCGCACGAAAAAGGAGCGTGTTCAGTGACGTTAAGTTTAGGCTTTTTAGCGCCCATGCACGAGGAGATGATTTGGTCGTACGCGCAACAAGAATCGAGCAAGTATAAAGACGTTCGATGGAGAGACCCGTGGATGAAACCGGCGGAATTGGGAAAGTCTGGAGCCATCGATAAAGATGCCATATCGCACGCCTGGGACGTTTTGAAGAAAGCGGAACCAAAATCAGAGAGGGATGTTGCGGTTTGGATGGGGAAACATGCCACGGCAAAACGGTTCGGGGAGTCCATCGCGTTATTCGACGAAAAAGGATTTCTAGAACAACTCGGCGCGAATAAAAGAGAGATTGATTACGACGCCTGGGAAGAAGCTGGGTTTCTGCAAAGAAACGAAGGCGTGCGGTTCGCATTCATCGATAGCGTAAACGATAATTCCATGGACAACGACGACGACGACGACAGCGGGTTGTTATTCTTTGCTGGTGGGATTTCGTGGACGATGAAAACGGACGAAGGAAAAGCGATAGCGTATACTTTAGCGAACGAAGGCGAGCTCGAGTTCATCGGGAAACCGTTGAAAGAGAAGGAAAGCGTGGAGCTTTTATCGCAATTGATCAACACAGAGTTTATATTCATACCAAGCGACGAGGATGAAGAGGATTACGATGAGGATGATGAAGACCACGAAGAGGAATGAAAGGAAAAATTTTATACCGTCTCGACGTGTTCGTCGTTGTTTTCATTTAGCTAATTTGCCGCATATTACACTGTAAACTACTTTTACATCCTACATCTATCCATCGCTATCGTATAGTACATTACAAAACCAACGTCTTTTTCTGCCCTCCACCTCGCTGTTTCGTCGGCGGCGGTTTCTTCCTCACTCGTAACTCTCTCGCGCAGCGGTTACAAAAACCGTGCTCTTTGACTAAACCTTGCCCGAACCCTCCGCAGTTGGCGCATCGAATCATTTTAGCAACTATCGCTGGATCTTCCGGCATCACCCACGTGCAATAGTTCGTCTTCTCGTTGTAATAGTACTCCCGCTTTGTTTTCTTATCGACAGTCGTCTTCCAATAAAATGGTGGCACTTTTTCTTTCTCCTTCTTTGTCTTCTTCTCTTTTGGTCTCGTCCAGCGAGATATGTTCAACTTTGCGTTGTAATAGTACGCGTGATTGTCGTAGTCTTCGCTCTTCCCTTCTCGCCATCCTTTTGGAAGAGGAGGAGGTGGAACGTTCTCTTCCTCATCATTCTTTTCTTCTTTGTCTTCTTCTTTGGGGACGACGACGGCGGGGACGATGCCTTTCTTTTTCAGTCGTTCGAGCAAAGCTTTCGGGAGCGCTTTTGTCTCCTTCGTTGGAACGGCCTTATCGGCGGCGACGGCAACTTCGTTTGAAGGTTTTTCGTCTTCTTCCTTCTTCTCATCGACTTCTTCCATTATCTTTATTGTATTACTGCTACTACTCTACTACGAGAAAAAAATGAGGAAAAAAATACGCCTGTGTGAAATAAAATGAAAACCAAAGAGTGCGAGGAAGAGTGAAAAACACGAAAAGGAACCAAGTGATTGAGTGAGTACTTTTAATAATGTGTGCATAGTATTAGTTTGATCATCATCATCATCACTCGACGACGACTTAATCGAACAACTCGGCGTCTCGGTCACCTCCACCTGGTTTCTTCTTATCTGTTCTCAAAGGATCGTTCGACGGCGACTCGCGTTCGAGGCGAACCCAACTCTTGTACGCGCCGCCGCCGCGCAAGACGTTCAAACGCTCCTGTCGCTCGCGTTTGCGAATGTCATCTTTCGCTTGACACGAGTCACGTTCTTTTGTTTCTTCAAATTCGATGTGTGAGACGGATTGTTTGGAATGCTCGAACGCCAGGTGAGTGTTCATGATTGGCGCCGGTAAGTCTGAGTAGTCTTTGTCGTAGTCGTCGAAAGCAATCTTGCAGTGCGCGGAAAACAGACGATCCCACCACATGTCCGCGTGTTCGCAATCGTCTGCCTTCGAGAGTAATTTTAAGTTTGCTTTCTCCAGTAAGAAAACAAAGCCGTCTTCACCGTCACCTTGTAAGTGGTACCAGGAAGAACTTTCCGGGAGGACGTGGTATTCGAGCTCGCCAGATACGTACACCTCTTTGGTATCGCGATCGGTGATTTTTAACGACTTTGTTTTGATGGAGACATCAAGGTGGTGTTTCGTGTATCGATCTTTTGGGACTGTGTTTACGATGACTTTGACTTCCGAACTCGATTGGCGCCAACGGATGGAATCATCCATCAAGGACACCCATACATTTTCTTTGTTTCGTCCCATGTGACCTTTGTCGTAATGGATTTCAGTCATCCCGAACGCGTGTTTCTCCACGCGCTCAATCGGTGTCCCGTCGCTGTGAGTGAGTTTATAGTTTTGGTACGGCAAATCGATCGCTTTGGATGGTCGTTGCGCGACGACTATTTCTTTTCCGGCCGATATCTCCTCTTGTAAAATTCTGCCGAACCCGTAGCCTTTGAACGAGAGCGTCTTTGCAGCAACAAACTCGATGCCGACGAAAGAAAACTTACCTAAACCGAGCGTTTTTAGAACGATCTTCTGCTCTTTGTCTATGGCGTTCATGTATTTTTTCGCATGCTCGTTATCGTTGGCGAAATCCATTTGAAACTCGACGCAAAGAGACGTCGAGGAAGAAGGAGAAAACGCTTTATTTTCCTTGTTTTCGTCTTCTTTTGTGGACGATGATGAGACCAATTTCACGCTTTCGATCAAGACTTTCTTCAACTCGATGTTTGCACTCTTCGAGATGTACTCTCTCAACTGGAAACGTGAAGCCGTAGTGAACATCATCAGCTTTGCGTTGACGCACTCGAACGTGACTTTCCCGTGCCCGAGATAAACGTCTCCGTCTGTATTTGAATCGTAATCCACGATACCAAATTCAGACGTCTCGTATTGTTCGTGCTTGTCGTTCAACACGGCGGACATTTCCGCGTTATCTAAATTCGACGTCATCGCTCGGAATGCGTTTCGATACATTTCGTTATCGGGGTCGAGGTGTTGGGCCCGGGCGAAGCACTTCCCGGCGGCGTTGTGATCTGGAACAAAGTCTTCTTTCGAAAAGCCGGGTTCGCCTTGGAAGCCTTTACCGAGAAGATACCACGCGAACGGTTCGACTTTTAAAGATCTGTCGTTGTATTTGACGTATATTGAGGCCTCTTTGTACGACATGTTATATTCGTCTTCTTTTCCTTCTTCTTCTTCTTCCTCCTTCTTCTCTTCTTTCTTTGTCTCCTTTTCCGACTCCTTCATACTTTCTTTTCTACTCACCCCACCTTTGCAATTTTCAATCGCCATGGCCGCATCCAATCTCGCTTGTTTGAAGCAATTCGCCTTGTAAAACATCTGCGAACGTTGAATGTACGCCATGGAGAGCGACATTGGTTTGAGAACCCACTTTGCGACGTAGGTGTAATAGTCGCCCGGCTTTCGGTTTTGCGAGTGTTCCTCTCGAATCGCGCGGAACATCGCTTCTTCTTGCTCCAATTTGGTCACCGTCTCCAGTCTCGGCGGTAAGCACACTGCATTGACTTCTTTCATGACATATCTCCCTAAATCCTCTCGCGTCAATCGTTTGGTTACGTTGCAAATGACCTTATTGTACTCGCCAAAGTAAGAAGGCTGTTCGCTCGCTGGAAGTAACCGGTAGCTTTCACGAAAACAGTCTAAAGCGTCTGGGAAACGATTCAATCCTTTCAACGCCATAGCCGCACGCCATTTAGCTTTTGAATTCGTATCTCTACATTTTAATGCGTCTTCTAACGCGAGCGTATATTTCCCAGCTTTCTCATACGTCAGCGATCGGTTGCAGTAGAGAGACTCGAGGACGAGCGTTTCGTCTTTGTTCCTTTTTTTTTGTGAAGACGACGACGACGACGATGACTCTAAAACCATATCGATGCACATCGAGTACGTTTCGTACGCGGCGATGTAATTGCCATCTTTTAAGTGCGCGCTCGCTTTCGTTTTGAAATGGTTTAGTTTGATCAAGTTTAATGGTTTTGTCGTCGAAGGAGAGACGAGGCGTTGTTCGGTCTCAGATCCTTTTTCCACGAACATGTCGTCTGTTGTTGCAATGCAATCGATATAATCAAATCAGAAAGAAGTTTACTCCTCTACGTATTCTTTTCCCACTCACTCACTGCGTATGGATACTACTACTGCCTCAACAACAATACGAATTGAACGAGATAGATTTAACGTCTCGATGCTGTTTCTCGTTCTCTTCTTGTTCTTGTTCTTGTTCTTCTTCGTTTTCCGTTTTGAAGCGTTTTTTTTGTCGCTCCAAAAGAATTTTTCTGCTCCAAAAAAATTAAATACAAAAATAAAAAATCAGAATTAACTCTTGCCCCGATTTTTCTAATTTCTTACAATATTTTCAATATATACTGGCACAATATTTAATAATAACAATATATACGTAATAATATTCGGGAAATTGTCTGATTCACGCGAAATATGAAATTATTCGGAAATAATAAAAAAGAGAATATCCCTGATACGACATTCATTGTATCTATATTGGAAAAATCCAGCGTATTTCACAATCGATTATTTTGTATCTATAATATAGGCTATAATCTACGGATTGTTGGACATATATGTGATTTAATAGGAAAGAGAAACTAAAAAAAATATTTAATTCAAGAATATTTAATTATCGTACCTAAATCTATAGTAATAAATATTTATATATAGTAATTCACATCAATATAATTACATAAACTTCTTGCTCGAATTATTTCTATATAATATAGAGGAACTTCTCGTTTTCCACCTTTCGAGAGGAAGTAAATGTACCTCATCACGGCACAAAAAAAGCGCTTGCCCAAAATCGAACACACAGTATGAGCGCGACTGTCACGACCTCATCCTTCTCGTTGCCCCCTTCGTTACGAAGATATCAGTGTAACCGATGTGTTTTTCGCGACAATAACAACCGTCAACAGCTCGTGTCTTCGTCGGGACGGCGATTGCAAAAATCATCGGTGTCCGTATCTTCTTCCTTAGAAGGAGACAAAACGATTGTCATCATCGGAGGCACCGGTCGAGTCGGTTCGAGCTCTGCGAATGCGATTCAGAAAGCTCTCTCCGAATCCTCCCCGTCTTCGAAAATAGTTCTAGCCTCTAGAAACAAAGCGTCGTTCGAGGAAACAGTTTCGAGATATCCTGGATTACGGTCTAAAACGACGACGTTCCGGGAAGTGGACGTCTCCGATATCCAATCCATCGAAAGTGCCATTAAAGGCGCTGACTTAGTCATCAACACCGCGGGACCGTTCCAAACAGTGAAGACGTGCAACATTTTAGAGGCGTGCATCAACCTGAGCGTACCAAACTACTTGGACGTGTGCGACGACGGGTCGTACGCGAAAAACGCGAAGAGTTTGGACGCCAAAGCAAAGGCGAGTAAAGTCACCGCAATCACGAGCGGTGGCATCTACCCGGGCGTCTCGAATATCATGGCTGCGAAAGCGATCGAGAACCAACTGAGGGATGCCAAGATTGCCCGGGAGAGAAACGACGAAGACGAAGCAGCAGAATCATCGTCCTCATCGCAAGAAGAGAAAGACGAAATCGAGTACTTATTGTATAACTATTTCACCGCCGGCTCCGGTGGCGTAGGCAGCACGATATTAGCAACCAGTTTCCTCTTGTGCGGCGAAGAAGTCACGATATACGAAAACGGGAACGAAGTTCGAATGGAAGCGGCGAGTTCGCGGAAAGTTGTCGATTTCGGTAAAGGCGTTGGAAAACGCGAAATTTTCCTCTACAACTTGCCTGAAGTCGAAAGCACACACAAAATATTCAACGTGCCGACCATCAAAGCTCGTTTTGGAACGAGTCCTGGAATTTGGAACACGGCCATGGTCGCCATGGCTCGATTATTACCGTCTGATGTTTTAAAAAACAAGGAGTTGATCCAACAAGTCGCTTCGGCGTTGATGCCTCTCGTGAAACTCGTCGACGCCGCGGTTGGAGAGAAGATGAGCATAAAGATCGACTGTAAACTGAAAGACGGTAAGATTAGCACGAGTTTATTCACGCACAACAAGCTGAGCGAGTGCGTCGGTCAAAGCGTCGCCGCGTTCGCATTGGCCATGTTGGAAGGAGAGAGTTCCTACGGCGTCTGGTACCCGGAAGAAACCTCGACTTTTCTGGACCAAGACCTCCTTCTCGCGAGAGCGTCCGAAGGCGCCAGTCAGTTTCAGTTGAGCCAAGCGCCTTGGAAGTTGGAGAGTCAACCTATAAACCTTGGGTTTGGCATTTCCCTTGAATAATGATACTGATGATACTAATGATACTACTACTACTACTACTACTACTACTACTGTAGTATGTATACCTGTTCTTTGTTGTTGTTTGTTGTTTTTGTTAAAAGCTCGTTTCACCTTTAACTCCAACGAACCGATCAAAAATCAAAGGCAAAAAATGAGCAAAAAATTAACCTATTTTGTATTTTGTAGTGCTTATTAGTGTGCGTCAGATAATCTGCTTCATCAAATCAGTGAGGGTAACACACACGCGCACTTCGTTTGTAACAATATCTCTCTCTCACAGGTAAGACTTCCAACGATCTCTTCTTTCGACATCTCCCCCGACGCGCGCGTCATCGTCTCGTGTATGCCTATTTAAACGCGTGCGAGGGATACTCAACGCGTATTAATATTGTCTTATCCTTTGCGTCGTCTCGCGATGACTTTTTTCTCTCATCTCCATCGAGAGACCAAAAGCGGTGCGGTTCGATGGATTTTTATTCTATATAGTCCTTTTCTAATCACTGACGAGATAGACTCTTCATCATCATCATCAATACTCATCAGGTTTATTGTATTCTAAACAAAGCAACACATACAATATGAACACACACACGAGCGCGTTGACGTCATCCTCCGCCCGAGCGGCTCTCGTGAATACCAAAGTCCTCTCGCTTCGAAAGAAAGGACGACATGCTTCCTCCTCTTCCTCCTCCTCAGGAAAACAAACTAAAAAACAGACGATGATAATAAAAGCGGTATCGAACTCGGTCACGCCAGACAACGATTGGGGAGAATCCACGCAAGCCGTTCACAACGGCGAGAGAGGTGGGAGACCGAGAATCTCAGATTCCTTGACGACTCCAATCGTGTGCACGTCCACGTATACGTTTAAAGATACCCAAGAGTTGATCGATTATCAAGAGGGTAACTACGGGTCGTTCGAGTACGGGAGGTACGGGAACCCGACCACGCGGGCGGTGGAAGAGAAAATTCGCTTATTGGAAGGTGGCGACGATTGCTTACTATCTGCTTCCGGGATGTGCACCGCAGTGACCATGCTTCTTTCTTTGGTTCCAGCCGGAGGACACATCGTCACCACTACGGATTGCTACAGAAGAACCCGTCAGTTTATCCAAACGTTTCTCCCGAAGATGGGTATCACGTCGACGGTTTTGGATCCGTCCGATTACGATGGTTTGCAAAAAGCCTTGGACGAACACGACTGTTCCTTGTACTTTTCTGAGTCGCCGACGAACCCTTATTTAAGGTGCGTTGATATCGACAGAATTTCAAAGATGTGCAAACCAAAAGGATGCTTAGTGTGCATCGACGGGACTTTCGCGACGCCGTGTAACTTGAAGCCGCTCAAGTTTGGAGCAGATCTGGTCATTCACTCCGCGTCCAAGTATATGGGAGGTCACAACGACGTGCTAGCTGGTGTCATTGTTGGACAAAAAGAAGCCGTGAGTAAAGTGAGAGCGTTCCACAACATTGTCGGAGGGGTTTTGGACCCGCACGCCGCGTACTTGATTTTGAGAGGTTTGAAAACGTTGAGTTTAAGAGTCGAAAGACACAACTCGAACGCGCAAAGGTTAGCCGAATGGTTGGAGGCACACCCAAAGATTGCGAAAGTTCACTATCCGGGCTTGAAATCGCATCAAGATCACGAGGTAGCGAAGAAATATATGACTGGTTTTGGCGGGGTTGTTTCTTTTGAAGTCGACGGAGATTTGTGGCAAACCGCCAAGTTTATCGACGAATGCAGGTTGCCGTACATCGCGCCATCTTTGGGAGGTGTCGAATCGTTGATCGAACAACCGACGGTTGTTTCTTACTGGGATCAAGGACCTGAAAAAAGAGCGGCGATTGGTATTAAAGACAATCTCGTTCGATTCGCGTGTGGTATCGAAGATTACGCAGATATCGAAGCGGATTTCAAACAAGCGTTAGATAAAATCTAGTAGAAGAAAAGTAACAAACATAAACAGTACCTTGGTACCAGGGTACAACAATAACAACAACATCCAAACAAGAAAAAGAGTGAGCGTATGTGTGAGAGAGAAAGAGATTGAGAGTGAGCGAGAACAAATGATTTATTTTTGAGTAGAAGTCACGTCAAAAATGCTAATATTAATAAACTTATCAAGAGTAAAAACAACTGCTTTGATGAACCCCGCAGCGCTTTCCTTTAAAGTACTTTTTTACGCGGCAACTGCGGCTTTTTCTTTCGGTTCGACCCATCGATCGTGCTCCTTGATCAATTCAATCAACTCCTCAGTCGCGCCTTCCATCGGGATACCTCTTCTGACGACTTCCTTCCCGACGTACAAATCGATTTTACCAGGAGCGCCTCCGACGTAACCAAAATCGGCATCCGCCATCTCCCCTGGACCGTTCACGATGCAGCCCATGACGGCAATAGCGACACCCGGCAAGTGACCAGTCTTTTCAGCAATTTGGGCGGTGACTTCTTGCAAGTCAAACAACGTACGACCGCACGACGGGCACGAAACGTATTCCGTCTTCGTGTTTCTCATGCGCGAGCCTTGGAGCAAACCGAACGAAGTCGTTCTCAAAAAGCTTAATGGAATTTTTTCGTTTCCGACGTATTCCAAGAGGACGCCGTCACCGTTACCATCGCACAACAAGCCACCAACTTGAGCACCACACTGGATAACGACGTCAGATTTGTCGCCATCAACGATGTGCTTGTGGTGAATCACCGGAATCTTCACGCCATTCGCTTGCAACACTTCAAAGATTCTTCTCGAGGAGTGGATTCTCGACCGTCCTTTTTCGGTTTGAATCAAGAGCATGATGGCATCGATGTCCTTCAATTTTGCTAAATCTTCGTTGCTCTCGGAGCCGTTCAAAGTGACGGCAAACCGTTCGGCGCATTCTGGCAACGCTTCCTTGGCGATAGCTTGCGCCAAAGATACGATAGCAATCGCGTTCGGCACCGGGTTCTTCTTCAACTCGGCTTCCGGGACGAGAACGCCGCAGCCAATCTCTTGCAATCTTCGGATACTTCTCATGGCCTTTTCTTGAGAAGCTTGCGGGGCTTGTCTCAACAAGATAGAATCAGACGTCGCGATGTCTCTGAGCGGCATACCAACGGCGAGCATGCAACCCAACTCGGCGTAAAACTGATCTTCAGATTCTAATTGTTCCACCGTGACTGAGCTGATTACCGAACCGTCTCTGTGTAAGACGTTTCTGTAATCGATGGTTTCGTCAGCCTTTTGTTCCGGCAAATCACCATTAAATCTTTCAAACGATTGGAAATCTCTCTTTGTTTCGGTGAATTTGTCCTCACCGCCCAACTTTTCCGCACACGCCTTCATGCCGAGGTTCGCCAATCTCGTGCACGGTTCTATCTCCAACTCAGAGGCTTCCGTCAACGAAACACGAATCGTATCCCCTAAACCATCGAGCAATAACGCACCAATACCAATGGAAGACTTCATTCTACCATCTTCACCCTCGCCAGCTTCAGTAACCCCCAAGTGCAACGGATAATCCCATCCAAGCTTGTACATCTCGTACGACAACAAGCGATAAGCTTGAACCATGACCAACGGGTTCGAGGCTTTCATCGAAAACACAAAGTTGTGATAATCGTGTTTGCGGCAAATTCTCGCAAATTCAAATGCAGACTCGACCATACCAGCCGGAGTATCTCCGAATCTGGACAAAGTACGCGCAGACAAAGATCCGTGGTTGGTACCGATACGCATGGCGACGTTGTTCGCTTTGCACTTCAATACCAACGGCGTGAAGACCTCTTCAATCTCATCGATTTCCGCTTGGTATTCCTCGTCCGTTTCGTACAAGATATCCTCAAATTTCTTTCTGCCATCGGCAAAGTTGCCCGGGTTGATTCGAATCTTGTCCAAGCAATCCGCCACCGTCATCGCTACTTTCGGCGCGAAGTGGATATCGGCTATGATGGGAGTGGTATAGCCACTTTGCAACAACTTGTTCTTAATTTCTTGGCACGCTTTCGCTTCTTGCATACCTTGAACGGTAATTCTGACCATTTCAGCTCCAGCGTCGGCGCATCGCATGATTTCGTTCACCGTCGCGTCCACATCTCTCGTATCCGAAGTCGTCATCGTTTGTTTCACAATAGGGTGATCCGAGCCAACTTTCACGTTACCGATTTGGATAGTTCTGGTTTTACGTCTGAACGTTTGGGTGGTGTCCGGACAGTACAAACCGGTGGGAAGCAAAACGCCTCCTTCCGTCATTTCGTGTTGCTGAACAGCTTGAGCGCGTATGGCTCTTTGAACTTTCGTTCTTCTGTTGTTCGATGAAGAAGAAGAAGTAGATGATTTTCTACTTGTTGACTGGGATGAAGAAGAAGAAGAGGAGGAGGAAAATTGTCTGAGAACCACTCGGGAGCTCACCATCGAGGATGATAAAGCGGACATCATTTCACTGATTTAAGCGCGCGCTGTCGTTAAAGAGAAATACTAGTAAATTCTTCTTTTATTAAAGTGTGCAGGAAATCGCCGGCGCGTGCAAAAGAGTGATGATGATGATGAGAGAGTTGGATTGGATTTTTTTATCTCTTCGAGGACGACGAAAATCTTAAGAAGACATCGATCTCTTCTTTTGAGCAACAGACCAGGAAAAAAACAGCAGGGTTAAAAAAACAAGGAAAAACCTCCTCTTCCAGAAGAAACCTCTCTCGCTCCAGCGATAAGGTCTAAACTCTCTCTCTCTCTCTCTCTCTCTCCATTTAAACGCGCGCGTTCTATTATAACACACACAAACAAGTAAGTAGAAAACAAAAGATCATGGCATTCGTTGCGGGAGGCATTTCTACGCTCAGAATCAGCGCGGCAAACCACGTCCGCCCGAAAGGCGCCAAGGAGAGTCGCAAAAACAGACCGGTGAAACACCGCCCCAGCGATAAGAACCGAGCGCCGACCAATTACCCGACCGTGGATCCCGCCGCTGTGCCTCCGGTGTATACCATCGTCTCGGAAGCGCCGAAGAAGACCGATTAACCGCGTGAGTGCGCGCGCAACAATTATATACGTATATGAGAGAGTAGCATTCTTGTAGTAGTTTTATTATTAGCCTTCCTTGTTCTATATTATACATTTATCCGAGAGGGGACGACGTAATCCTCATCATACCACTTTCGCCCTAATACCACTCGAGTCGACTAAAACCTCAAAAGCAAGAGAGAGAAGCTTTCTTTTACACACACAAATAATTTTCTCCCTACAAGCCTCCCTCCTTTCTATATTTATTTCATCGTTATTATTATAGTATTAAGAAGACGATTCAGACGAGGATTCAGACGACGAAAACTCTCCGTTCGTACGAACGAGTAGAAGATGTTCCTTCTGTCTCGATACAAATATGGGAGGAGTCGTCAAATACTCGGGAGAGTCGCGAGGACGACGATTGGATTGTTCGAAGAAGAAGAGAAGAAGTTTGCCGATGATGATTCTCGCAAATTCGTTTCGTTGAGCAGAAGCGAGAAGGAAAAAGAACGAAGGAGGAGGACGAACAATCGCGCGTGCTCGTCGTCGTCATCATATTCGGTGAGAGAATTTCAGACGAGCGCAATCGCAGAAGCCAGACCTGGGCAGAATCGTTCGCCATCCGGCGCTGGGAAACCGAAGAAGTTCAACAAGAAAAAACTGCCGCCGGCGTCTGTTGGCGCAACAGAGCAACAACAAAACAGAGGAGGAGACGAGAGAGGAGGAGATAAAGCACAAAAGACAGAAACAGAAGGAGCAGCAGACAAATCAAAGCAACCTTTCACGAGCGTTTACCGGAAAATCAAGGTGGTTGGGAAAGGAACCGTGAGGAAGAAAGTCGAACGCGTCGTAGAGAAGAAGGAAGTGAAAGCGAAAGCGGCGGTGGAAAGAAGACACGTGAGAATCAACGAGGGATCAACCGTGAATGAAATCGCCAAGGCATTCGGCATCGAGAGCGAACAGATTATCAAGCTTCTAGAAGCACTTGGAGATTCGACGTCGCTTTCGATCGAAGAGAGCGTGGCGGCGGATTCCATCGAGCTCATCGCTGCCGAGTTGGACGTGGATATTACCATCATCAATAATAATGATAGTAGTAGTAGTGGTAGTAGTAGTAGCAGTCGTGATAGTAGTGCGGTTATGAAAAAAAGACGACCGACGGTGTGTGTCATGGGTCATGTTGATCACGGGAAGACGAGTTTACTTGACGCCTTGCGCAATGCTTCAGTCGCGGATGGCGAAGCCGGTGGTATTACGCAACACATAGGCGCTTTCGTCGTAACGCTTCCAGAGTTTAATAATAGCGATAATAGTCTGGGAGAGTTGACATTTTTAGATACGCCTGGCCACGCAGCATTCTCGGCTATGCGTCAAAGAGGTGCTTCGATCACAGATATTGTCGTTTTAGTCGTAGCGGCGGACGACGGTGTCATGCCACAAACGAAAGAGGCGTGCGCGCACGCGCGCGTTGCAAAAGTACCAATCGTAGTTGCATTGACAAAGTGCGATAAGCACAATGCAGATCCAGATAGTATGGAAATGCAAGTCGCGAGTGATCTCGGGTTAGAGCTCGAAAAGTTTGGCGGGAACGTACAGGTCGTGCGAGTCTCTGCGCACACTGGTGAAGGTTTGAAAGAGCTCTCGGAAGCATTACTTTTAGAGTCAGAGCTTATAGATTTAGACACAAAAATGGATAAATCGCTCGTTCACGGAGCGGCTTTAGAGGCTCGATTAGATAAAGGGAGAGGACCAATAGTGAACGCGGTGTTGAAACGAGGAACGCTCGAAGTCGGTGACTTTGTTCTCTGCGGCTCAAGCTGGGGTAAAGTTCGTTCGCTAAGAAACGCGAAAGGAGAGGAACTTAAATCCGTAGAACCGGGCGATCCTTTCGAGATGATGGGTTTAAAAACAGTTCCAAACGCAGGAGATGCAATCCAGTCGGTACCTTCGGAAGAACGCGCGAGACGTTTAAGCGAAGCACGAGAAGAACGTCTCGAGCGAATACGTTTGCAAAGTGCCGATGTGACGGGAACGTCTTCGATTACATCGGTTTTGTCTGGAAGAGGAGGTGATAATAGTGGTGGTAATGACGAAACAATTGATGATGGATATCAAGAGTTGAATTTGATTGTCAAAGCGGACGTTCAAGGGACTGCAGAAGCTGTCAGAGATTCAGTCGTTGGTCTCGGTACCGGTAAAGTTGGCGTGAAAGTCGTCTTTACTGGAGCTGGGCAAATAACTGAAGGAGACGTTCAGCTCGCCGGCGCTATAAACGCACCTATTCTAGGTTTCAACGTGCGTGAACCAAACAAGAGCTTACAAAGCTTGGCAAAGTCGAAAGGCGTTCAAATCGTACGACAAAACGTAATCTATCGTTTATTAGACGAAGTCGGTGCCATGCTCTCGCTGAAAGCGCCGATGGAAGAATACGAAGAAATCGTCGGTGAAGCAGACATCGTGCAGATTTTTGACATGACCGGAACAAAAAAGAACAACGCTTCTCTCGTTGCTGGTTGCGTCGTCTCGATCGGCTCCATCAAATCGACGGAAAAGTTTAGGATTCTACGAGATGGCGTCCCTATACACGAAGAAGGTGCCCTCTTCAGCTGTTCATCCATTCGTAGACACAGATTAGAGGTTGAAAGCGTAGGTAAAGGTACAGATTGTGGCGTTTCGCTCGATGATATTACCGATTTTCAAGTTGGTGATACTATTCAGTGCATAACGATCGGGCGAAGACCAGTTGCTGCTGTGAAAGTTGCGACAGGAGGCGCAAAAGTACAATAAAAATAGAAAGAAATCAGCTAGCGGCGATAAGAAAGAGAACGTTGTTGTATCATATATAGCATACTGTGTTCAAATTTATTCGTCGTTGTTGTTTAGAAATACACGCACTACTTCACTCTTACTTACTACTACGTTCCTTTCCTTTGTTGTATAGATCATCAAAGTGTTATTTGTCTGTGAGAGTAGCGACCTATTTATAAATAATAGGCAATTCTGATGGGGTGGGCTTTTTGATCGCAAAGAATATAATTCTTTTTATATCGGACACTCTTCTTCGAACGCGGCTTGCTCCTTTCTGCACTTTTCGAATTGGTTCGATCGATAGTCCATGCACGCCGCGTATTTATTCATCGTTTCCGGGCATTTCCCTCTCAAGTCTTTCAGAACGTCCAACATGCAACCGGTCACTTTCGCGCCTTCCTTCAAACACATTTCCGGGTCTTGGTTCCCTTTTTTACACGCCAAGTACGCCGCGGTTTGGTTCGCGCACCTCTTCTGCAAGTGCTTGTGTGAAGCGAATAAAACGCTCGACGTCGGTGCGCTCTCGTTTTCTGACATGATCTTTCTTCTAAACTCTGCTACTAAACTCTATTACACACACAAACAACAACAACAACGAAGCGATTGATTGCGTTTTTTCCGACTCAAAAAACGTTATTCTTTTCTCTCTCTCTCTCTCTCTCCCTCTCTATTAACACTGGGGTACGATCACAAAACACCCTCTCTCTCTCTCTACACACTCTCTCTCTCTCTACACGCTCTACACTCTCTCTTTCTTTCTCTCTCTTTCTTTCTCTCTCTCGAACAGCAGCGAAGAAGATGTGATGATGATGATGATGATGAGTGCTCTCTCTTCCAGCCTTTTTTTGTCTCTTTTTTCGATCGAGTCGAAAAAAGTACGAGAAAGTTTAGGTTTCAGAAGGGCAGTTTTTTTAGAAAACAACAAGAAAGAAAACACAACGAACAACACACTCTTCATTCATCAAAACGACTTGTTGTTGACGTATTATTTGTTGATATGGGAACGAAGACGAAACCTACATCATCATCGTCATCAGATACAACTCCTCGTGCTGATTCTTCTGCTGAAAAAACGTCGTCCAAGTCGTCCTCGTTCTCGTTGGAACCCATCGTGAAACCGAAAATCAAGTGGTCTGCTGCGGACTTGCCGGAGATATCACCAGTCGCTCCTTTTTTGATTTCCGAAGACGAAAGAGAAGCAGGAGCGGCATCATCGAAACAGAGCAGCTAAGAAGAAGAAGAAGAAGAAGACGAAGAAGTGAGAATACAGGAAATGACGGAGACTACGACGACTACTCATAAACATCAAACATTTCCAGTCGATGGGTTTGAGAATGACTTTACGCTCGAATTGATGTTGTTCGAACAAGTGACCAACGCGAAAGAGATTTCGGATTCGATAAAATCGGGAAGTTTTGACGTTGAAGTCGCGCTGATGAATCCAAAAACGATATTCACGGAAAATATCGTTCGATTAGCGACGTTTAAAGCGATCGCATCGATGGAAACGAAGTGCATGGTTACGAGAACGTTACACTCTGAAATCATATTCAACGCGTCGCCGAAAACAAACATAAACGAAGCGTTTCGAAGGTTCGGGGCTGGACCAGACTCGACAGCGATATTAGTCGCGCGGGTGTGCGATAAAAAGAAGGAACAAATAGTAGTAGACACGGGTAATAGTAGTAATAGTAGTAATAGTGAAGAACACATCAGAGAAAAAGTTAGGAAATGGATCGATGGGAAAGAGATTGCGGCGACGAGAGAAAACTTACAACGCTTCGCGGACACAAACGCGATTAAGAAATATTATAAAATAGACGCGGCAGAGCTGAAAATAGCATCGCTGGAAGACGGCGTGCTCATGCGCATAGGTGCCAGAGAAGTAATTTGAGCTCCATGTAATATTGTTATTGCATAAAAAGCTACTAAATGCTATACTAGAGAATCTATTTACTGATATCGTTTATCGTGCACGTCTTCTTGCGCCAGCGGTAGTTTCTCGTCGAACGTACCCACAGTCGCTGACGCTATGTAATTAATGCCTAAATCGCCGGTCAATTTCCATTGTTTCGTCATGAGATTATACTCCATTCCCGCCATCGTGTTCGTTCTCAATCCGGCGCGTTCTAAAACAATCGCCAACTCGGACGGGTGTAAAAATTTGTTCGCGTCGTGGGTCCCAGCCGGTACCATCTTCGCCACGCGCTCTGCGAATACAATCGCGCCTAAAACACCTCTCATAGATTTTGATATCGTCGACACGAATACCAAACCGTCGTCTTTGACTAACTTTCTCAACGCGTTCGCGAACACTCTCGGATCCGTAACGTGTTCGATAACTTCTAAAGCGCACACCACGTCGAACGAGTTCGGTTCCTTCTCTCCTAAATCTTCCGCCGTGTCGCAGATGTATTTCACTTTATTACCGTTCTTACCTCCACTTTTGTCATCATCACCATCGTCATCTAATTGCGATTCTTTTTGTCTCCTCTTCGCGGCTTCCACGTTCGCTTTCCCGGCGTCTAATCCGACCACATCCGCGCCCAGTCTCGATAAACTTTCGCTCAGCAATCCTCCACCGCACCCGACGTCTAATATTCTCAAACCAGATAACGGTCTGTTGTCAACGACTGTTGTTGGTGTTCTCCTCCTTGTTTTACTAAAATGTTCCGCGCACTCGTCTTTAATAAAAGAACATCGCACTGGATTCATCGAGTGCAACGGTCCAAACGGCCCGTCTCGTTCTCTCCACCATAACTCCGCGTCTTGCTCGAATTTTTTCGTCTCTCTCGTGTCCACCGTCGTCGTCGTTTTTGTCCTCCTCGTCGCCACGAAGAAGGATGATGATCTGTTGTTCTTGTTGTTGATAATAAAACGACTAAAATCATCCAATCTTTTTTTTCTTCCACTCTGAACTTGTTGTTGTTGTTGTTGTTGTTGTTGTTGTTGTCCGTGATGATTGTTCATCGTGCTTTTGTCTTCAACGGAGGAGGAGAATGAAAGAAGACGGTTCACATCAGCTAAACCTCTCGTCGATAGTAATAATCCTCGTCGTCGTCCTCGTCGTCCTCCGAACGAAGCAGCAGCGGAGAAAGACATTTTAATACTACTATACTACTATATCTAATAAATGCTCTCTTTCCAAACAAAAAGTGACGTTTCCTCCTCAGACTGAGAAGTTGCGACAGAAAAATGGCGTGGGGGAAACCAACCCCTCGTGGTGTGTTGGGAGACAACGATGAGAACGAGAGAAAAGAAGGAGACGACGAAAACGTGATGAAATCCTCCGTAGTCTCCTTGATTGAAAAAAACGACCCGACTGTCCGCGCGATAACTATTTTCCGGGGAAGAAATTTCACGGGCGCGAGAGAAACAACCGCCGTCGGTCTCGCCTTGGAAAAGAATCAATTCGTGAAAGAGTTTTACAGCTCAGGACACGAGATGACGAGAGAAACGGCGGAGATTTTAGGGAGGAGCTTTTCGAAAATGAAATCGTCCCTGGAAAGCATTTGCGTCGGAGACGAACGGTTTGGCGGCGGCGGTGGGAGGGGGAATAACGATGATGGTGGTCAGAAAGATGATGATGCTGATGGTGATGAAGATGCCTTTGAAGTGTTTCTTTCATACGCGAAAGAACTCGACGGGTTGCGAAAGTGGGATTTAGAAAATAAAGGATTGACGAAGAAATCGCTGGGAAAATTATCAGACGCGTTTCAATCCGAGAAGTTTATAAGATTAGAGGAGTTGATATTGAATAGAAACGAGAGTCTGAGCGATAGAAGTAGGAGTAGCGACGATACGAGCGCGACGACGACTAATAAGTCACCGACGGCGATGGAAAGACTTTTTCAGAGTGGCGCGATACGTCAAAGAGTCAAGACGCTTGAAATTTCGGATATATCTTTGGGAGAGGCGAGCATATCTGCACTCGCGGAGGAGTTAAAAGGAAAGTGTAGCTTAGAAGTGTTCAAATTTACAAACGGTAGGCTGGAGTGTTTTCGTTTGAAGGAGTTGGATGACGACGACGGCGTCGAAGAAAAGAAAAATGAAAGTGAGACGGACGACACCGCTGCCGACGAGAGCGAAAAGAAAGAAAAAGACAAGAAAAAGAAAGAAGAAAGAGACAAGGCGACAACGGCGATGATGAACGAGCTCGGCGAAGGGTTCGTAAATAACAAATCTTTGAAACGAGTCACCTTGGATGGGACGAAAGTTGGCGCCTACGAACTTTTGAAAGGCATCTCGAGAGCAAAGAGAACGAATAAAAGTGAGAAAAGTAACGTCGTAGAAATCTCGCTCGCAAATTGCGCACTAAACGACGACAACAGTAAAACAAACGCCGTCGTGGGATTTCTCTTGAGCGATTTCGCAGAGTCGGTTGAGATTGTAAATCTGAATGGAAACGCTCTCGGCGACTGGAAAGTCGCGCAACTCGCAGGTGCTATTCAAGGAGGTTTTTGTCAAAATATGCTCGAAATAGACATCGGTGGTAACGACCTGAGCGATGCAACTATTTTGAAACGTTTGCTATTTGGAAAAACGAAGATTAAAAGACTCTCGTGTTTTGAGAACGTAAACTTACTGAAATCGAAAGAAAACGTCGGGAAACTCTTCGAGGACGCCGAAATTCTTTCAGCCGGCAGCAGTCCATGCGAATACCTAGACGTTGGTGCGTGCGGTATGGAACTCGAAGAGCTGACGTTGTTCGCAGAGTCCATCAGAAAACACAAATCAGCCTTCGTTAATCTAAAAACGTTAGTTCTCGGCGGTAATCCTGGCGCTTGCGCTTTAGGCGACGCTTTCGAAAACGAACTAAAGCTTTTAAAAGAGAGCATGTCCAGTCTCGACATCGCGTGGAAAGCGAACGATTCCGGAGATATCGATAAGTTCAAGTAGTCATAATCATCGTTTTAAAATCCATCTCATAATTATCGCGGCCCCCTCGTGCGTTGTCCATAGTTTTTCTCTTGATTTCTTGTTTTCTTCTTCACCTCGAAAAGAGGAGTGAGTGGAAGTTTTCAAAGCCGCCATACACTTTTGTTGTCCGAAATATAACCGAACAACTCTACTTTTCGAATAAGAAACAACATGTCGTTCCGACGACGACTGAAAGGAAAACAACCCCCGGATGGTTGGGACTTGATCGAAGATACCATCGAAGATTTCGAGGCGCAGATGAGAGACGCCGTCAGCGAAGAACACGAAGGAAAAAGAAAGAACGAATTGACGTGGAGAATCCATCGAATTCATTGGGAGAAGAATCGTTTTATATTCGATTTAATGTACAAGAAGAAGGTGATGGACCGTAAACTGTACGATTATCTGGTGAGAGAGAAGATTGCCGATCAACCTCTGATATCGAAATGGAGGAAACCTGGGTACGAGAACTTGTGTTCTTTGCTGTGCATACAAAAGAGTTCGACGAATTTTGGGACCACGAGTATTTGTAGAGTACCCATAGCGCAGCGCAGCGGGCAGGCGAGGTTAACTCCGAACGTGAAAACCGGATGCATCTCGTGCTTTTCCGGAGACGGAATAATGGGCGGACCAATCTGGTGGAACACGAACTTGTCCGAGAAAATCATCACGAAAGTTAAAGAAGGGAAGAGGAAAGCGGAAGAAGCCGGGATCGCTGACGGAGAGGAGGAAGATCCAGAAGTGGCCAAGAGAATAGCGGCGATGAAGGAAAAGTTTCAGAAAGATAAAGTAGCGGCAAGCGGATTAGATTAACATTAATATCAAATACAAATTCTAGGAAAATTCATGCTAATCGTCGTCGTCGTCATCGTCGTCTTCATCGTCGTCTTCGTCGTCCTTTTCTTCGATTTCCACTTTCCGTTCCTCTCGCACGAAATTGAACAACTCGACGTAATCTTCCATGAACAATTCTTGCGGACGAACTTTATCTCCTCTCCCGAGTATTTCTAAAGCCAAATCAATCGTTTCCGCGTCGCACGTCGCTCGTAAATTATTCTTTAACATTTTGCGTTTCTGCGCGAAACAGCTTTGAACGAACGTGAAAAACTGCTTCTCGGTACCGTTAATTTTTAATAAGTGTTCCTTCCGTTTCGGTTTAAATCCAATCAAACAACTCTCCACGTTTGGAGGAGGATCGAAACAGTCTTTCGCGACTGGCCGAATGTATCGAGATTCGGAATAATACGCCGTTCGTACTGACATGGCGCGAAAATCTGAGTTGCTTTTTTTCTTCTTCTTCACTTCGTTTGCGTTTTCAATCATCTTCTCACCTCTTTCCTCCGTAGCCAAGCGTCTGGCGACTTCTTCTTGGAACATGAACACTAAATCTTCAAACGTATCGCCCATGGGTAGTAATCGCTTCAATATATCTGTCGTAATGTTGTACGGAATGTTCGCGACAACTTTCGCTCTTCTCTCGCCGCCGTCTATCAAACCTACAAACTTCGTATCCAAGTCTTTCCACTTCATGAAATCCTCCTCTATAATTTCTAGCTCGTCTTCTCCGTACTCTTTTCCGAGCGTTTCGCGTAAAGTTTTTGCTAAATTTCGATCCTTCTCTACCGCGATGACTTTACATCCGGTCCGTAATAACTCCGCGGTGAGATTTCCAGTCCCCGGTCCGATTTCTAAAATAACGTCCTCTTTCGTCACGTCCGCGCTCCTCACGGCGTCGATTAAAACCGAGTGATCGATCAAAAAATGTTGCCCCAACCATCGTCTGGCTTTATGTTTCGCTCCAGAGACCCTCTCTTCCGGCGATAAGCCCTCGCCATCGAATGCTCGCTTCATTTCGTCTTTCTCTTCCTGCTTCGTTTTCTTCGCTTTTCGCTTGTTGTTGGAGAGACGAAACGCACTTTTCTTCCCGGCGTTTTCGATTTTGAAGACGCGATTATTATTATTCTTATTATTAAAATGCCGTCGAGACGATTCAGACGACGACGTGGAAGAGGAGGACAGAAGGGACGAAATCAATCGCGAGGAGAGCGAGGAGATGGATGTGCTCGTCATCGTTCTCGTCGTTGGTCTCTTGTCAAATGTCACCGATGGTGGCGGCTTTCCCCAAAATAATATTAACTGAATTATTTATAAATAACAGTACATCTAAATTCCGCCGCCCTTAAAGATTTTGTATCTATCGCAAGAAGGAACGAGAAGACAAACAGCGGCAGAGAGAGAGAGAAAAGAGAGAAACTCTTCCTCTTGACTTTTTCTTGACTTCTTCTTCTCTGTCTTCTTTCTACTCTAATAAACTACTATAAGAGAGGAACACACCAATTTGTTTTTTTGTGGGCGAAATGTCTCCCCCTTCTTTTCCTTCTTTTCTTCAAAAAAGAAAAAATTCACAAGCTCTTTCTTGTGTGCTTTTCGAACACGATGTACAACCCAGGACAAGGAGGAGGAGGAGGAGGAGGAGGAATGGGAGGAGGTCACGACATAAATCCGAGCACGACGACGACGAGCACTATGAACAGCGGTGGGGGAAATACTGGCGAAGCCTTGCACGCTTCTCATTTCACTCGTCAACGACGAGCGGCGGTGATGCATTCTCACGTTCGATCTTCCTCCTCCTCGGGAGGACACTTACACGATTTAGCAGCCGACAACAACAGCGACGATCATCACCGTAATCATCATCATCATCATCGCGGAGTGTACGGTGGGAAGAATAGCATGATGAGTAGTGGCAGTAATAACAACAAGAGAGATTTTTCGCACTCGAAGAGGACGTTTCGGAAACAAACTTTGTTTGGAATCGTATTCGGAATAGTCATGATGATTGCGTTAGCCTTGGGCGCTTCGCTGTTGGCGAAAGTCTTCGTGAATACGAATACGAGTAGCAGTCCTTCCTCGCTTTCAAAAATGAATAATAATAATAACAACAAAAGAGCAGAACACGCGGGCGTCTTCTCGCCAGTCGCAGAGGGAGATTCGAGAGTCGAACGGTTCATGGCGAAATCGAACTGTACGTTGAATTTCTTCCTCGCGTGGACGACGAGCGCGGCGAAGTTTAGTTTACGATACAGACGAACAGTCGAATCGACGTTAAAGTTTCACCCAGGTGCGTGTTTAATAGTTTACTCGCCGACGATGCAGTTGGATCATTTCCAACGCTTTTGGGATCTGGGATATAACATCATAGTAGAACGACCGGATGTTCCGTATTTGATTCGCGGCACCCCGGCGGAGGCGTGGTATCAAGGCATCGATAAGTGGAAGAATGGGGAATATTTCTTCTCTCACATCACAGAGATTATTCGTTTAGCGACTTTGTGGAAGTACGGTGGCGTGTATTTAGATACCGACGTCGTCGTCATGAGAGAATTGGATAATCTTCACAACGCGGTTGGGACCGAGTTAGCCGACGAAAGAGGCGAGGCGAAAGTTCTCAACGGGGCTGTTTTAGCCTTTCGAAAAGGCTCTACGTTTATCCACGAGTGCATGGTTGAATTCAACACCACGTACAGAATTGACAGTTGGGGTTGGAACGGTCCTCAGTTAGTCACTCGGGTCGCGGCGAGGTTCCCTCAAGGCCCGGAGTTGCAAATTTTACCCACCATCGGCTTCTATCCCATTCACTGGGCGAAGGTGAGAAAATATTTCACGGACGAGGACCCGGCGGATCAACACGCCGTCTGGGAACGCATGAAGAGAGAAACGTACTTGTTTCACTACTGGAATAAAATAACCGTAAAGTTAGTCCCTACCCCTGGTTCGTTGATGTATAAAGTTTTGAACAACTATTGCTTGTTCTGCGAAGAAACCGGCATGGATGGGTAACGCGAAAAAAATATCGCACGTAGAAGATGTTGTGCGTGCATTCGTTCGTTCGTTCGTGTGCGCTAATAAAAGTAGTATATTAGTACGTTTGTAGTTATTCAATAATAGTTTATGTAAATAGTGTAGTGTGGTTTCAAGTGGAACCATCATATACCCGCAAAAAGCAGCTAAAAAGAGGTGCTCAAAAGTAGTATTTAGAAGAAGAGCAGAGGGGGCACCTTTTTTGTTGGTCTTGCGATTTTTTTTGGACGATTTTCATTTTTTCCCTCTGCACATTTTCCACGCGCTGCTGCAGATCCGACCCAAAACCGACGACTCCTCGTACTCCTCGTCACCTTTTGGTTCTCGGCTGACGCGACGACGATTCATAATACTAGTGCGATCATCGAAAGAGACGACGACGCGCGTTCGTTAAAGAAGAAGTCAAAGAAGAAGAAGAAGATCCAACCAAAACGAATTAAAAAGGAATAAAGGACAACAAACTTGAAACTTTGAGACTTCGACGTCGAAGAAGAGAAGAAAAAATGGGAGGAGGAAACGAGAACGAACAGACGACGACGACGACGACGACGACGAAAAAGTCATGGTTTTCCGCGCTGAGCGATTCGGTGAAGAAGAAAACGAACAACAACAGCGAGAAAGAATCCTCCTCCTCAAAAGGGTTTAAACAAGAGAGCGACCCGCCTTCGTCGGAGAACCTGTCGCCAATCACGTCGAAAAAAGCCGCAGCTGCGAAAGAGTACATTGAAAATCTGTATAAAAAACAAGCGAAAGATTTACGCGAGAGGCAGGAAAGAAGAAGCCGAATGGAACGGACCGCGAGTAATTCTTTGAATAGTAACAACAACGGTGGGACTCTGTCGTCGTCTGGGAACGTCAGCGCGGAGGATTTAGATAACAACGGGGAAGGTAGCGGGGATTTTAACGAAGCGCTGATGAAGGAGTTGGAAGAGAAGGAACGCATGTACACGAGATTGAAACGAACGAAACTGTCACCGAACGATTTCGAACCGCTGACAATAATTGGAAAAGGTGCGTTCGGGGAGGTTCGATTGGTGAGAGAAAAGTTGACCGGGAAAATTTACGCGATGAAAAAGTTGAAAAAAACGGAGATGGTGCGAAGAGGCCAAATCGATCACGTGAAAGCGGAGCGGAATTTGTTGGCTGATGTGCACGATCAAACCGTAGTGAAGCTCTTTTATTCGTTCCAGGACGATGAGTTCTTGTATTTGGTGATGGAATATTTACCAGGTGGGGACATGATGACTTTATTGATGCGAAAGGACACGCTGACGGAGGAAGTGACGAGGTTTTATATCGCGCAAACGGTGTTAGCCTTGGAAACCGTGCACCGACACAATTTTATTCACAGAGATATCAAACCAGATAACTTGCTGTTAGATCGCGAAGGACACATGAAGTTGACTGACTTTGGTTTGTGCAAACCAGTGGACCCGCAGGTTTTGTTAGGAAATAAGGACGTGAACTTGAACGAAAACTTTGACAAGTTATCGTTGGAACAACAAAATAAGAACGATTCGGAAACGTTAGCGACGTGGCAAAAAAATAGAAGGCGATTGGCATATAGTACGGTTGGGACTCCAGATTACGTCGCCCCGGAGGTACTTTTGAAGAAAGGGTACGGATTAGAGTGCGACTGGTGGTCCGTTGGAGCAATCATGTACGAAATGCTCGTTGGGTACCCGCCGTTTTACTCTGACGAACCGGTTTCGACGTGTAGAAAAATTGTCCACTGGAGGCATCACTTGAAGTTTCCTCCGGAGGTCCACTTGTCAGACGACGCGAAGGATTTGATCGAGTCGTTATTGTGCGACGTGGAGGTCAGATTAGGAACGAACGGAGTAGATGAAATCAAGCAACATTCGTTCTTTAAAGGCGTTAATTGGACGAACATTTACGAAGAGCAAGCCCCGTACGTGCCGACGGTGACTGGGGAGTTAGATACACAGAATTTTGAGGACTTTGAGGAAGATCCTCCGGACAAGGCGAGCGAGGAGGAGAAGAAAAGAGATGAGAAGGCGGCGAAAGAATTAGCCAAGAAAGGTGGAAAGAAGGGCGGATCGTCTCCTGGAGGTCAAGGAGAGAGCGGCGTTCAGCAAAAGAAAGATTCAGAGTGGATTGGATACACGTATAAAAATTTTGAAGTCGTCGGGGAAGAGGTGAAGAAGAAGACGTCTTCTCGACCGTCGATGAGCTCCGTGTTCCGCTCGCCTTGAGTGAAAGATAGCAGCAGCGGAGAATAAAAATATTATAGCATGGTACTTGTAGTAAAATAAAGTTTGAAGCATATTCGGCTGTCAGTAAAATCGTTATTATATTTACAAGTTTGACAATCTAGAAGCCGTCGGCTTTTTGATGATGTGTATTTCTTTCATACAGCTATGCGGTTGCAACTTTTCGTTTATTTCTACATATACATTTCTATATCGCAGAAAAGGTTGTACAGTATCAGCATTTGCACACTTTTAACACTACCTTACGACGTGGTAGTACTATTCTTTTATTAATGTTTGTTTGTTCAATCAAATTCTGTCTCGCTTCTTTGACGTCGACATCGACTTCAACCTCGAGAAGAAAGATTTTGAAGGCATCAAGTTCAATTTTGTCGCAGATCCAAGCATGTGCGATTCAAAGTCCATGACTAAATCGGTAAATCGAGGTCGGTTTTCCGGCTCAGATACCCAGCATCGTTCCATTGCGTTCATCATTATCGGATGAGAATTGTATGGCAAAATTGGCCGTATTCCTTTTTGTACCACCGCAACCGCCGCTTGTAAAGGCGTGTGCTCTGGGTACGGGACGTGGCCTTCGCAAACGATTTCCCATAAAACGATCGCGAAGCTGTACACATCGGCACTGAGCGAATACTTCGAATGGGCGATTACTTCGGGGGCCATCCATCGATAAGTTCCAGTTTCTGGCGTCATCGCGCCATCTTTCGTGACTTCTCTCGATAAACCAAAGTCGCAAATAGTCGGTCGCAAAGAGCCCTGAGCGCCCGTGAAGGTCATTTTCCCGTCGATACTTTCGCCCTTCGCGGTAATTGGTGTCGTCGTGGATTGCAACAAAACGTTCGAAGCTTTCAAATCTCTGTGAACGAAATTTTTCGAATGAAGATATGCCATACCACGCGCGATCCCGCACGCGATTTCAACCTGTGCCGAAAGCTTCAAGCTTGAACCTTGATTTAAGAGATAGTTATTCAAAGGCCCGTTATCGACGTATTCCGTCACGATGCATAATCTTGGCATCTTGGTCATTGCACCTACTACTCGAACGATATTTTCGTGCTTGACTTTTGATAACACGGACAATTCCTGGAAGAATTCACGCATCGCTCGCAGTTGATTCTGGTTATCGTTGTGCGTCCCGGATGGAAACTTTGCGGCAACTTTCTTCCCTCGATATTCGCCCTTATACAAAACACCGAAAGACCCTGAACCAATTTCTCGGATTAATCTCAACTTTCTCGAATCAATCGCTGGTTCTTTGCTCTCTTTCCTCGATTTCTCCATTGCTTCCATAACATCTCGTTCGAGCGATTTCGTCGAGTCGAGCGCTGAAATCTGGTTCCGGTTCAAGTTATCTTTGATTTCTCTCTTCCCACCATCTGCGTCGTCGTCGTCGTCGTTATTCTTGATATTAATCATATTATAAGTACCACCTTCCGTGAGAGTAGTAGTAGTAGTGGGAGCGACATTCATTAGCTCTTCGCTGTCTGACATTTGATTTGAAACTTTGAGAGGATCTTCTCCCTCGTCGTCCGAGTGACTCTCCCAACCTTGTCGATGTTCGCTTTCGGGATCGATGTCGTATATTTCGCAGCCGTCCAACTCCATGCACACTTTATTCACGTCTGTTTTCGATGGAAACGGCGACCCACCTAACCCTCTTCTTTCGGGAACGATACCAGCCGTTAAAGCCTTCATCACTGCGTGCGACAACCCTTCCTCGTCGTCGTTCTTCCACCCGTAGACGGTAAAAACGTCGAGCACGTAGCCGTCCTTCAAGTTGTATATGTGCGCCTCGTGCACGTCCAACCCACAATCGTTCACAGCGGTACTAATCTCGCTCAAAACTCTTGGTCTATTTATACAAGCCACCGCTAAGGAGTAAAACGGTTGTTCGTTCTCTTTGAGAGCCTGCGCCGCTAAGTGGTCCTCGCTCCCTTCCTCGGAATACACGCTCGAGCTCGTCGACGCGCCGTAAAAAGTCAAGTTTCCACCGTGCATTCCTCGCCCATGATTCATTTGTTCTTGTTGTTGTTGTTGATTATTTCTTTTTTGGTAAAACCTCGACGTCGGTCCATTAACGCTCGTCGTCGCTGCGTTATTGTCAGGCAATATCGAGTCTGGTGAAATTTTTCCTTTTTCAAGAGTGCCTTTCCCAGTCAATAATTTCTTCAAGGGGCTGCGACTTTTGGGCGCAAAATTTGCTTTTTGTGCACCATCGTCGTCATCTCCACTGAACGCGCTTTGTCTCTGCCGACTTCTCCATCTTTTTGAATTTGACTCTGGTTCTTTCTCTTGCGTTGTTGTTGTCGTTGTTTCCAGGATTTCAGAGGGTGGTATTTCTTCGCCTTCTCTCCGTCGCTCTCGGCGATACGCCTCGAAGCTTTCTCCCGGGACTTTTTTTTCCGCAAAAATAATCTCATTTTCCTCCTCTCCTCTTTCGTTCGTTTGGTCTTCTCGGTTTTGAAGGGTGTTTTTTTCCTCCCAAAACTCTTCGTTTTGGTCGTCGTCGTTTCCTTTTCCTTTGACTAAGACGCTCCGAACTGCGAACGCACCTTTGTTCTTTCGACTGCAATCTAACGCGTCCATGTGTAACACAATCTCCTCTCTGCAGCTGAAATCTTTCACGTATCTCACCGGGACTAACTTCATGTGTTCTTTTATTTTATCGTCGCAATCGTCGTTTTCAAAGTCGTCTTTGGCGAGCGCAAAAGCAGAGGACATCATGATGATTTTTGGACGAGGATGGATGATTTTCGTGCCTCGTCAGGTCGAAGCGACGCTTGGAGGAACCCACAAGTTTTTTACCGCAAATTCAAATATATGCTCTTCTTCTTCTTCGCGCGCGATGATGAAAAGGGACGACGATGACGACGATGGACGACGTACGATTCTCCCAAACTCTCTCTCTCTCTCTCTTTCTGGGCCCTTTCTTCGACGCTTTCTTCTTCTTATTAGTATTACTACGTCTACAATAGAATAACGTAAGAATGGCGTCCGAAGTGAGGAAGCCCAGTGTGTGCAGCCGGCAAAAAAGAGATATTCTGGGCACAAAATTACAGAAATTTTGCTTGCGAAAGGTCGCGAGAAGAAGATTTTTTTTTTTGTCGAAGACTGATGAATGAATGCAAAGGTGAAACTGCGACGAACAATTAATTCAAACATTCTCCTTGTTCTCTTTGAACGAGTTTTTCATTTCCTTTGCCCAACAAACAAACAGAAATTGTGAATTCAAACGCACGCGTTTCAACACAAATTATTTAACTTTTACTTGAGGTACACCCTTTAAACACAAAGAAGAAGAAGCAACAACAACAACAACAACAACAACCGTATTATGGCTCTCTCTTGTGCTGCTGCTGCACGAACTGGAAGAATGGTCATCGGGTCTTCCTCTGCCTCTGCCTCTTCTTCCTCTTCTTCTTCGATGGGTGGTTTTAAACAACAACAACAACAACTTCAAAATCAAAAACAAACGATGATGTTACGAACGATAAACACGAAGTTTAAGAGAACAACAGCATTAGCAAAGAACAGTAGCAGATATAATAATAATAATAGAATAAGCAAAACCACTTTAACGATGGCGGCGGCGAGTAGTCATAGCAATCAAATGAAATATTCCGCCGAGAATGATGGCTTACCCAGAGACGCTAAGATTGGCATCTTGGGAGGAGGACAACTCGGACGAATGCTCGCCATCGCCGGCGCACCGATGGGGGTTCGATTAAACGTTCTCGACCCTACGGAACCTTCCTGTCCAGCCTCGATTGCCGCGGAACAAACGATTGGGTCTTTTCGAGATAAAGCTGCGGTGTTGGAATTTGCGAAAGATTGTGATGTTGTTACTGTTGAGATTGAACACATCGACTGCGACGCGCTCGACGAGTTGGTCAAAAACGGCATCGACGTGCAGCCGACGCCAAAGACGTTAAGAACTATTCAGGATAAATACGCGCAAAAGGTACATTTTCGAGACAACAACGTGAAGATTGGACCGTTTATGGACGTTCCGGACGAAGCGCAATTGCAAAACGCAGTCAACGCGTTTGGGTTTCCGTTGATGTTGAAGAGTAAAAGGTTAGCGTACGACGGGAGAGGCAATGCGGTGGCGAAAACAGCGAGCGATTTAGATAACGCAGTGAAATCTCTCGGTGGGTTTGATACTGGCTTATACGCAGAGAAGTGGGTGCCTTTTGAAAGAGAGTTGGCGGTGATGGTGGCGAGGTCGAAATCCGGCGAAGTCGTCGCGTATCCAGTCGTGGAAACCGTGCACGAAGACAACATTTGCGATACAACCTTCGCGCCGGCGATGATTTCCAACAAAATGGCTGAAAAAGCGCAAGCCGTCGCGAAATCTGCTATTGCCTCGTTCGAAGGCGCCGGGATTTTTGGTGTCGAGCTGTTTTTGCTCGAGGATGGCGAGACCGTCCTGTTGAACGAGTGCGCGCCGAGACCGCACAACTCTGGACATTACACCATCGAAGCGTGTAACTGCTCGCAATACGAGATGCACTTGAGAGCTATTTGTGGGTGGCCGTTAGGTGACCCGCAATTGAAAGTTGGTGGTAGCGTTATGAAAAACATCTTAGGCGATGGCGACGGCGAAAAAGCCATGACGAAATGCCACAGAATAATGGGTAAAGCGTTGACCGTCCCGGGCGCGAGCGTGCATTGGTACGAAAAACCAGAGGTGAAAAAAGCGAGAAAAGTCGGTCACATAACCACTGTCGGTGCGTCTTTGAACGAAGCGAAAGAGCGCATGTCAGAAATTACCGGGGATGATTACAACGTCCAACCGTCGATTGGGATCATCATGGGTTCTGATTCCGATTTACCAACCATGGCGGCTGCCGCGGACGTGCTCAAAGATTTTGGCATCAAGTGCGAAGTGACGGTCATTTCCGCGCACAGAACACCCCAAGAGATGTTTGATTACTCCAAAAAGGCGCACACGCGAGGTATTCGAGCCATCATCGCCGGTGCCGGAGGGGCTGCGCACCTTCCCGGTATGGTTGCCGCGATGACGCCTTTACCGGTTATCGGTGTCCCGGTGCCTCTGAAATATCTAGACGGCATGGACTCTTTGCTTTCCATCGTGCAAATGCCAAAAGGTGTTCCGACTGCCACGGTAGCCATAGGCAACGCCGCGAACGCGGGTTTATTAGCGGCTAGAATCGTCGGCGCGTACGAGCCGGAAGTGTTGAAAAAGATGGAAGAGTACCAGGACAACATGACGGAAGTGGTGTTGGGTAAAGCGGACAAGTTGATGACAAACGGCTACGAGAAGTATTTGAAAGAGATGTGAAAGAGAGTTCGAGAGTATTAGCGCTTTTCCTCCTTGTCATCATAGAAGCAATATTTGAACCGATTGACCTCTCTCTCTCTCTCTCTTTCAGTGTCTTTCTTCCTCATTTTTCATAAAGAAGATAGCCCCGCGCGACGACGAAGCACTGTTTATTACACACGACGCGGTACAGTATCGTGAGTTCATTCCCATTTCGCTTTCTCTTCTTTGAATGCTCTCGGGGCGCTCCGCTGTCATCTTCAGAACGACAGTGACAAAACTTTTCAACAACAACAAGAACACCGGGAACGTTTCAATCCACAGCCGCCGATTTCTAACAACCAACAACGACATGACATCAATAACATCGAGCTTTCGAACAACGAGAACAACGACTACTGCTACTCATAAAAAGAACAACAACAGCAGCGTCATCGTCAGACAATGCATCAGATCGCATCGACAAAAAACCGCATTCGTCGTTGGTACTAAAAGCAGACGACGAGGATTCGTCACCTCCACTCACTTTGCACTGAAAGCCACAGAAGACGACGACGACGAGGACGACGAGGTGGAGATGGATGCCGACGACGACATTTTCGACGACCACGAAGAACAAGGAGAAGAGGAGAACAGTATAATCGCCGCATCAGATACTTTAGTTTCGAACGAGATTTGGGGCGCCGATTGGCCGGAATACGTTCAATTTCTAGCCATGTTGCAATCGCAAGGTTACGCGCAACCATCGCCGGAGTATCAGAGAGGGTCGTCTTCGTCGTCAAAAGTAGACGAAGATTCGAACGTTCCTGCGTGGGCGCGAGGTGGTGTGGACTATAAGGAAGAAGTGCGAGATGGATCCACATCTTCTGAAGAAGAAGATGATGATGGCGAAGGCGATTTTAAATCGGCGTTCGAGGACGAGTTCGAGGATCTTACGATTACGGATTTAGGCGATAGGAAAAGAATGATCATAGCGTTTTGTCGCGACCGCCGCGATATTTTCGACAGCGCCGTCACGGAAGCGCAGCTGTATCAGCTCCTCGATTGGCCCATTCCAAAGCTTTTGGCTTCGAGGAAACTCGTATCTGCGATGTCGAGACTACGCAGCGCGTTCCAAGTGGATTGTTCGCACTGGCGAGGGAAGTGCGCGAGTTTAAACGGCTCAACTAAAATCCAAGCCGTGAACCCGACGTTGCATTTCACGGATTTGATGCGCATAATCATGAGTTTATCGTACATAGAAGACCCAGATCAATTTCGCGATTTACCGCCGAAAAAAGTAGCTTCGAACGTGCTCAGATCTATAATGGAAAAAGCTGTCGTTCCGAAAGATCCAAACTACAAAGAACCGGAAGTACCGAAATCTGTCCCGAGAGCACCTTCTTCCGGGGAATCCACGTTCGCAGTTCGCGAGAAGATCAATGCTATCGAGGAGAGGAATCGAAAGGCGCACTTGTTGCGATACGAAGGCGGTGCTGGACGCACGGATGGTATTACAACCTGGAACCCAGAAACGAGAGGACGTGCGCTTGGTAAACAACGCATACTGGAAAATCGACGCGATCGAAGAGGAGACTACGACGACAGCAGCAGCAGCAGCCGAGGAGGTTTTGGTGGTAGAGGACGGTTTAATAATTATGATAACAGGTCCTCAGAGCGAGGGGGATTCGAACGCAGCGATGATCGCGGTGGAAGAAGAGATTTTGGAGAACGAAGAGATTTTGGAGAACGAAGAGATTTTGGAGAACGAAGAGATTTTGGAGAACGAAGAGATTTTGGAGGAAGGGGCGGTGGTGGAAGAGGTGCTCCGAGCGGTCCGTGTTTCAACTGCGGAGAATTTGGACACATCTCGCGAGACTGCCCGCAGCCGCGACAAAGAGATTCTGGCGGAGGCAGAGGTAGAAGTAATTTCGAAAACAGAGGCGGTAGAGGATTTGGTGGTAGATCGGGTGGAGGATACGGCGGTCGAGGAGGTAGGAGTGGCGGCGGACGAGGCGAACGACGGTTTTCAAACGAAGACCGAGCGCCGAGGCGAGATTTCGAAGACAACGACGATAGATGGATTTAAGCGATGTTTCAAATATACTGCCACACATACACGTAAACTATTATACAAACTGATGATACAACAAAGAGATTTATTTTAATCTTTCACACATCTTAACGCGGACCAAACTTGCCCTCGGCGTTTTCAGAGGAAATAGGAATGGCATTCATCGCTTCGAAACTTTCCAAGTCGATCTCTTCGTCGCCAAAGTGTGAAAACGTAGCTGGAAAGACGGCAAATTTATACGAAAAGAACCCAAAGATGGTCCATCCCAAGCAATGGTCGGCGCCGAAATGTTGCGCGGCGAGATATCCGAAATACGCCACCACGGACATTCGCACGGGCGTGCTTCCGATTACAATATCTGCGATTTTTTGAAGACGCGCGAACGGAGATTCCAACGAAAACTTCTTCTTTACTCCTTCTTCGCCCTCTCTTTCGCTCTTCTTCCTCTTCTCTTCCTCGTCATCGACTCCACTGAAGAACTGATCGATAGATTTCGTGAGCATTTGCATGTACAAAACGCCAATCACGCCTCCGCTCGCAAACGCTTTCGCCTGTTCGATGTCGCCTTTTGTAAACTCAAGAGTAAAACCCGCGGCGATGATACCCGCGGTGAAACAAAACAAACGCATTTTATACGCGTCGTAATTATGCATGGAAACTTCTCTTTCCATCTCAATCTGTTCTGGCGACTTTTTCTTTACTTCCCCTGGACGAAGTTCCAAGGCGCCCGCTTTCACCACGTCGCACTCGTAATACTTGGTTGGAAAATTAATTGCGTTTTCCTCCGGACGCTCATCGAAAGTATCCACGATGGAAATGCAATCCAACGTCCACGATTTCACGTGTTTTCCTTCAACGCTCACCCACAACGCGGTTGGTTTTCCTACCTCTCTCGCTCGGAACGTCACAATGTCCGTTTTACCGGGCACGTTGAACCTTCCTTCGCACCCGTCGGCGGTGAACGAATCGATGCGTTCCATCAACGCTCTCCCATCCGTGCCGATAATGCACACGTTCAGCGCGGACGGTTGTTCCCAGTCAAAACTGCTTTCTTTCTTCTTGTCCGGGAATCCCGAGCGAATGTGTAGCGTGTACGTTCGAAATCGAGCGTCTTCAATTTCATCCTGTTTGTTGTTGTTTCAAAGGTGTTTTGGTGAGTTTTGAGAGAAAAGATGAAAGGCAACCTTCCAAAAAAAAATTTAAAATTCGAGAGACGACTCGCTTTTGTAAAGGAAACGACGCGTACCGTGGTGAGATTTTCGGAGGACAACAACCTGTTCGGCATGGCGAAAACAACTCTGGAGGACTCGATAGTTTTCTCTTTCGCTTCTTCTTTTACCACGACCATACCAACCGGTGTTGTTGTTGTTGTTCGATCGTCGTCGTCGTCGTTCTCATCGCTTTTCAAAGAAGCGACGGTAAAATTTCGACTCGTCGTTTGACGGCAACGGTTCGTCTTCTTCTTCTTCGTAAATGTTTTCTTCTTCTTCGACGACGATCCTCTCCAACAGGAGGAAAGCGACGACGAGACAGAAAAAGAGAGAGAAAAAGAACGCATCAGTACTCAAAGCGCGTTCAGATCAGAGACGATCGATGATCGAGAAAGCTGTTTGTTGTTGTTGTTGTTGAAGCGGGGTTGTTTGGGAGGGCGTCGTCGTTTTGGTCCACGTAATTTCAATTTTTATAACGAACTCTTTCTTGAAAGAGAAAAGAGACGAATTTTTTTAGAGAGACTTTTTGGTTCTTTTTGTGCGTGAAAATCGATCGAGTGAGGGGTGATGAAAATTTTTTTTTTTTCTCCTTAATAAGTGTCCACACGAGAGACGTCACTGATGATGATGATGATGATGATGATGGTGATGCAGACGAGCAGCAGCAGCAGAGCGCACTCGTCCTCGTTCACGTCCACATCGAAATCGAGTCCGTCGACCCCCAGAAGAGCTACCACTGTAACCAATACGAGGAGAAGGAGACAGACGACGAGGAGGAGGACCGAAGCTGTTGCCAGCGTCGATGATGTTTTGGAAAGTTACAACGTGGTAGATGCAACAACTTTACCGCCGTTGCCGGCTGATTTTGAAGCGATAAAATACGCGCCATCGCCGCTGGAACCCGGAGCACTGAACGCACAATTTGCCGTTTTAGGTGTCGTCTCGATCACCGTGGCGTATTGGTGGTTCGTCGTCGTCCCGGCTGCGCGCATCAATCTCGCGGTGAACAAGAATCAAGGCAAACTGAAGACGTATCTGGAGGAGTTGAAACAAGACGATTCGCGAAAGTTGGAGAGGTGGTTTTTTACCGAGTGGTTGGTGAAGATAGACCCGGAGACGAAGTATTTATTGCGAGAAGATGAAGGAGAAAGAGAGACTGATAATAATAATGCTATCAAATTGGGAGACACTGAAGGCGGCGGCGATAAAACGAAGAGCGAAGACATCGATATTATCATTCAGAGAGCGAGAAAGACGCCGGATTTCTTCTCCCTCGATAATCCGGTGTTGGTGGCGTTTATAATCACGTTTGGCTTTTCTGCAGTCATTGGACTCTTAGGCGAAGTTAGCGCTGGCGTGTTAGAGAATTAGATGTATATTGTCGATATTATTCGTAGAATGTATTGATAAATTTTACAAGCTGTGTGTGTTGAACGGAATCTCGTGTTACATTGATCCGCTGCGCGCGCAACTTTGCTCTCGCCATCGTATTTCGTTTATACTCTCTTATTTTTGTTTTATCCCGACGTCGAGAGGAAGCTCTTCTGATAGTTTAACATGTACAACAATATGGTTAATTCTGATTGACTTTATTTCTTCTCATCTCTCTTTCGCATGTCATCTCTCGCACATTTCCCTCCCGATTTTTAACGAGGACCGGCGCCTCCCGTGGAAGACTTCGGGTTGGCGATGTTGGCTTTAGCTGCGGCCAATCTCGCGCCCAAAACACGGAACGCCGAACACGAGACGACGTTCAATCCAGCTTCGTGGAAGAATTCGATAGACTTCTCGTCGCCGCCGTGCTCTCCGCAAACCGAAACTGGAATCTTTGAATTCACCGCTCTGGCGCCTCGGACGGACATCTTGATCAATTCCCCGACGCCATCGACATCGATGGTGTTGAACGGATCCGTCTCGATGATACCAAATTCTTTGTATTTCTCCAAGAACGAACTCGCGTCGTCGCGGGAGAATCCAAAAGAAAGCTGCGATAAATCGTTAGAACCGAAGCTCATGAACGCGGCGCCTTCTTCGACCAAGTTGCCAGAGACGATGCACGCTCGCGGCGTTTCGCACATCATACCGATTGGAATCTCGCGGTTGTCCGGTCCGAGCACGTCGGCTCGACTGACTTCGGAAGCGCGAGCATTGAATACTTCTTGGATGGTTTGAAAAATCAACGCGCGTTGGTTTTCAAATTCCTCGGTGGTGGAAACGAGCGGAACCATGATTTTCCCGTTCGGGTGCACGCCAGTGGCGATGTACGCATCAATAATCGCGTTTACGATGGCCTTGGTTTGCATAATCGTGATTTTCGGTTCAAGAATACCCACGCGAACGCCACGTAAACCCATCATCGGGTTCTTTTCTCTTTTGGCTTCGCACATTTCTCTCAAAGCATCCGCAGATTCCAAAGAGCACTTCTTCGCCAAGTCCGCGGCGAACTTCTCATCCTTCAATTCGAGCTCGGTCGGCAAAAATTCGTGCAAAGGCGGGTCCAACAAACGGATGGTAACCGGCAAGTTACCAGCTTGCTCAAACAAAGCTTGGAAATCGTCTTTGAGCATCGGGCCCATCTTCTTGTCCAAGATTTCAACTCTCGATGCGTCATCCTTGGCCAAAATCATCGATCGAGAGATGGAGACGCGTTCCGCGCTCGCCAAGAGCATGTGCTCCGTGCGGCACAATCCGATGCCTTGCGCGCCAAAATACATGGCAAGCTTCAATTCCGCAGCGGTATCGGCGTTTGCGTACACGCCCAAACTCTTCGCTTCTTCCACCCAACTCATGAACTTGGCCATCTTCGGGTGTTGATCGTACACGCCCTCACCGGCGGCGTTCATTTCAACTTTTCTGTTGATGACGAACCCTTCACCACCATCCAGCGAAATCCAATCGCCGGATTTCACGGTGGCGATCAAGTTCGCGGGCGAGATGCTTTCGCTGCTGTAGAAATACGCTTCTTTCTTCGCCTCGTCCACTCGCATGGTCGCGACGCCAGAAACGCACGGCAAGCCCCATCCACGAGCGACGACGGCGGCGTGCGACGTCATGCCACCGTTTTGCGTCAAGAAACCATTTGAGGCGTGCATACCGGACACATCTTCGGCAGAAGTTTCAACGCGGCACAAAATGACGCCCTCTTTCGGGTTCGCTTTCTTCATCGCCAAGACGTCTTCGGAGGAAAACGCGACGCGGCCGACAGCTGCCCCGGGACTGGCGGCTAAACCGGTAGATATTTTCGCGTCCTCGTACTCTTCCTCGGTCTCTTTGAATGCCGGGTGGATCAATTGGTTCAAGTGATCCAATTCGACCATTTCGATCGCTTCTGCTTTCGTGATCAAGCCTTCTTCGTACATATCGACGGCGACGTTGATGGCGGCAACGCCGTTGCGCTTGCCGTTTCTCGTTTGCAAGATGAACAACTTGCCAGAATCAATGGTAAACTCGATGTCTTGCATGTTCTTGAAGTGCATCTCGAGCTTATCGAGCGTGTCTTGCAAACTCTGCGCGACGACCGGCATTTTTTCAAACAGCGTGGAAATCGGTTCCGGCGTTCGAATACCCGCGACGACGTCTTCTCCTTGCGCGTTGATGAGATATTCACCAAAGATGATCTTCTCGCCAGTATCCGGTCTGCGCGTAAAGCACACGCCAGTACCGGAAGTTTCACCAAGGTTACCAAAGACCATGGATTGGACGTTGACGGCGGTGCCGCCCAAGGAGCTCAAGCCGGCGATCTCCCGGTACGCCTTGGCTCTCGGCTTGTTCCAAGACTCGAAGACTGCTTCGATGGCGAGTTTCAATTGCATCGTTGGGTCCGACGGGAACGGCCTGTTCGGGTCAACCTTCAAATATACTTGCTCGTACGCATCGCACACTTCCATCAAATCCTCCGCGGACAACTCGGTATCCTTCTCGACGCCTTTCTTCTCCTTGACGCGTTCGAGTTCCATTTCGAATTGACTTCTATCCATCTCGAAAACGACCGAACCAAACATATCCAACAAACGTCTGTACGCGTCGTATGCGAACCTCTTGTTCGCACCACCGTTCGCCGCGGCAATCTTTTCACAGACCGATTTGTTCAAACCAATGTTCAAAACGGTTTCCAACATCCCCGGCATGGACACGGCGGCGCCGGATCTCACCGAGAACAAAAGCGGTTCGGCGTCGCCTTCGCCGCCAAACTTCTTCCCCAACTCTTTTTCGGTTTCAGAGATGGCAAACTCGACGTCTTCCCAAATATCTTCCACCGCGTCCGTGCCTTCAACTCGGCACGATTCGTACGTCTCGCACATGGACGCCGGAATGGTAAATCCCGGCGGCACGGGAACGCCCAGTTTCATCATCTCCGCCAACAAAGCGCCTCTGTTTTGTTTGTTTTTCAAACGATAATATAATAAGAATAAACGGAATTGGTGGTGAGTAAATGTCATTCGTGTATCCTCGTCGATCGATCGTTCGCGAAAGAAGAAGAAGACCAAGAAGAAGAAGAGTAGTATGTAAGAAAAAAATTGGTCTTGCATTTTTGCTCCTTCTGAATGGGCTCATATTTTTTTCCCCCTCAAAAAATGAAAAAAAACGTGTCCCTCTGTGAGTTCGTTTCTGCGCACTCGGGAGCGGCTTAACCAACTCTCTCGTAATCAATGAGGATGTAAAGAAAAAGATACGCACTTGTTCCCGAGAATGTCTTTCAATTCAGCGCCACCATCGCAGGTTTTGGAGTTGAAAATGTACACCACTTTCGGTTCTCCCGTGGGTTTCGTTGGGATTTGCACCGCGTTGTTCGTGATGACATCGCTTTGGGAAGACGAAACTTTTGAACTCGTGATTACGCCACGTTTTGACGAGTGTCGACGCGTCGTCGTCGTCAAAGAAGAAGATGAATTCTTCCTCGAAGATAAAGAAGAAGAAGATTTTTGTTGGTGTTGTACAAATACATGCTGCGAGGCAGACAAGGATGAAGACATCATCGTTATCCAGGTGTTCGCAAAAGAGCGAGTATTTACGACTGCGTTGTGTGTGAGAGCGCGCGTGCGTTTGTGTGAATTCGAATGAAGAAATTTTCTTTCTTTTCTCTGTTTTTTCTTCGCGAATGCAACCGAAACGTCACGAGGAGCCACAAAAAAACATCTGCGTGCCTCTGTGTCAAAGCGCCACGTCAAGATATTTTTAAGAAGACAAAAAAAGAAAACGACGAGATGAATTTGATCACGACAGACAAAAAAGTCAAACAACTTTGAGTTTTATATACAGAAGTACAGAAAAGGATGATACAAACGGACAAATACGATTTCGGGTAGTTATGGTGCGACCGGTACTGCTACTCTCGCGATGACCACCGATGCTTTGCGCGCGTGTAAAGCGTGGGAAACGTTGTTCGTGCCTGCAAAGTAAATGCACGCGTGTGATTTTTTTTTTGGTCATCGAGTCGAGAGAGACCAACACCCAAGGAAGGAACCAGAGAGAGGGAAAAACAAACATCTCTCTCACAAACCATCTTTCGTCTTCGTTGCCTTGTGTGCGCCTTGAAAAATGCACGTTTGCAAGTGTCCTCGTCAGATTAAAAAAGAAAAGAAGAACGCAATAATAACGAGAAAACACCAACACCAAAGAAGAAGACAAAGAGATGTTCTTCCGTTCGCGAGTCGCGGCAGAAGCAGCGGCGTTGATGACTTATTGGAGGATTTTACGTACTCGTCGTCCTCGTTCTCTTCCTTTATCTCCTTTATCTTCACCATCATCGTCGTCGTCTCGTACGCTTTCCTCGCATTCGGAATTCATAATGGAAAAAGAACGAGGCCAATGGAGTGCCTTCGTGGCAAAAAACTCATTTTCTTCTTCTGCCGCGACGCGGAGGGAACTCAACGCGGAAATCGAAGAAGAAGAAGAAAAGCACGCTCATCAATGGATGACGAACAACGATTTGAAACTCGAGTTACAACAACTGTTCAATCATCATCGTTACAACAACAACAACAAGAACAACAAGAACAACATCAAAAACGCGGCTTCGACTAAAAGTGAACCGACAACAGGTGCACAGAATTATACGACGACGAAGACGACGAAACAAAAGAAGAACGAAAAAAAGTGCGTCGTTGGAAACGTGCCAGAATACATCTGTCGCTCTTCCTCGTTCTCCTCCGGGGTTGCTACGAAAAAAGAATGCGACGATGCGACGAAGACTTTAGTGGTGGCGGGAAGAAACGAGAAGACACGCTCGGAATCCGATTTACTCGGCGAACTGGATACCATTCCAAAAAGCGCTTTGTACGGTATTGCCACCCAAAGGGCAGTGGACAATTATCCAATCACCGGAGTGAAACTGAGCCACTTTCCGGAGTTTATTCGCGCTTTAGCGTTCGTCAAGAAAGCAGCCGCGACGGCTAACTTTAAGGTTGGATTAATCTCGAAAGAAATTTTTGAGGCGATTTCCATCGCGTGCGATAGTTTGTTGGATTCGAACGAACATCACGGAGACTTCATCGTCGATGTCATCCAAGGCGGCGCTGGCACATCCACAAACATGGCTGCGAACGAAATCATCGCGAATTTGGCTAACTTGAGTTTGAACAAACCAATCGGATCGTACGAAATCGTCCATCCGAACGATCACGTTAACTTGTGCCAATCCACGAACGACGCCTATCCTACCGCCGCCAAACTCGCGGTTGGTTTACACCACGAAAAAATGGTTTGCGAATTGAAACTGTTGATTCAGTCTTTCCGCAAAAAAGGCGACGAGTTTAAATACATCGTCAAGATGGGAAGAACCCAGTTACAGGATGCCGTGCCGATGACGTTGGGTCAAGAGTTTAACTCCTTTGCCAATTCTCTCGAATCGGACTTGGCGTATTTAATGAAGAACGTCAACGCGTTGTATGAATGCAATTTAGGAGGCACCGCGATTGGTACCTCCATTACCGCGCACAAAGAGTTTTCCAAAGAATCGATCGACGCTTTGAAAGAGTTGACAAAATTACCATTCACAAGCGCGAAAGATTTCGTCGAGGCGTCGAGTTCCACCTCTTCGTTTTTGTTGTTTTCGAGCATTTTGAGAAGAATCGCTTTGAAAACGTCAAAAATTTGCAACGATTTGCGTTTGTTGAGCTCTGGTCCGAGATGTGGTTTCAACGAGATTGATTTACCCGCCGTCGCGCCTGGGTCTTCCATTATGCCGGGGAAAATCAATCCCGTCATCCCCGAGGTGATGAATCAAGTGTGCTTTCAAGTCATAGGCGCGGATGCCGCGATATCCATGGCTTCCGAACACGCGCAGTTGCAACTCAACGCGTTTGAACCTTTGATCGTGTACAACTTATTAAACTCGTTAGACTCCATGACCAACGGTTTAAAAGTCTTGCGCGAAAAGTGTATCGATGGTATCACCGCGAACGAAGACGTCTGCGCGAGCCACGTGAACAATTCCATCGGCATCGTGACCGCGTTGTTGCCTAAAATCGGGTACAAAAAAGCCACCCTCGTCGCAAAAACCGCGCTAGAAACGAACAAACCAGTTTCTCAAGTCGCCACGGAAGTGCTCAACTTCCTCTCCCAAGACGAGGCGGATACGCTGCTCAACATCGAAAACATGACCGGCGTCGTCGCCGGCGATAAAAACGCCGAGGCAAAAAGAAACTCGTATCCCAAACGAGGCGTAGACATCGAGTCGCCGCAATCCGCCGGAGGTGATAAGTGTAACTTCTGGAGTTACATGTATCCGCCGGAGAGGCAGTTGTTTCAATCCGCCGGCGCTATGTAAAATACTATTTATATAAGAGAGATGAAGAGAAACTCTTGAAAAAGACTTTCGATTTGACATCTCACATCCACATGCCACAACAAAAGTGTAATTAATTAATACTGAAAAGTTCCCTTTCCAATTGCCTTATAACGCACTCCTCCTTTCCTCGAGAGAAAAGAAGACAAAGACAAAGAAGGAGAAGAAGCAAAACATCACAAAAGTTCATCACAGTTCACGCGCCTAAACCTGTACATATAAAAGTAGTATCTTTTTCGCGCGTCGGGGTCGTCATCATGTCTGCGACGATGAGTACATTGAATTCAGTGGCGGTGTGGCGGCGAAACGAGTCCAACAGTTTCACTTCGTCCTCTTCATCGTCGTCGAGAAGAGGCGCTCGCATTCAAAGAAGCAGTCAAAGAAGCAGAAGACAAAACGCGGGGTGCTCTTCGTCTTCATCTTCTCCTTCTGGACAGACGACGAGTTCTAATCAGCAGATCTTAAGAGACGTGACGAAGAAACTCCGCGATTGCGTCAAGAGGAAAGCGCCGTCATCCGCCGTCGATTTGCTCGTGTCTTTAGGGAGAGACCATGGGATCGAACCGGACGCGCGCGCGGCGTCCACGTGCATCGCGGCGTGCATCGCCGGTCGGGATTTAGACATGGCGGAAAAAGTGTTCGAACAAGTGTTTGAAGGCGGCGTGTGCGAACCGGATGAAATCGCCGTCGTCGAACTCGTGAAAGGGTATTTGACCATTGGGAGAGAGAATGTGCCCTTGTGGCAGAAAGCGACGAGTTTATGCGCCAAGATGACGAACGAGTACGGGATCACAAGAACTGCGGTGACGTACAACGTTTTATTGCAATGCTGCGCGAATACGAACGATTTTGAGAGAGCGGAGGAAATTATCGATACCATGTACGATGAAGAAGTCGCGCCGAGTCCGGAGACGTTTAAAGCGGTGGAGAAGAGGAGGAGCATTCGCTCGTACGCGAAGAAGGTGTTGATGTAAAAAAAACAGAAAGGAAAAGAGAGAGAGCATTGATGATTGCTTACTTGTTTGTATTTCTATGTATACTCCATCGAGAGGTGCTATTATCTCAGTTTGTTGCCACCGCCTTTGAAGGCGCTAAAGCCGTCCTTCTTCTCGGTCGTCCCATTTTTATCGTCAGCAGCGTCTGCGCTCTTCTTCTCGGACTCTTTTTGTTTTTTCCTCGCCATCGCCGCTACTCGCGCGCCGCCGCCAAACATGACTTTCCCAGCCGCTTTTCGTTCCGCTCTTTCTGCTTCGGATAAACTCTTCTTCTTTTCGTCGTTGGCGCCTTCGGCGTCGCCTAAAACGCCGCCTTCGCGCAGTTTCTGCCACTCTTTCGTCACTCGCAAAGAGGTTGTCGGAAGCTCTACTTTTACCGGTTGCGATTCCCCAACTTTAGGCGCTTTCCCGTCCAATCGGTTCCCGCTCCCCGCGAACGCTAAAAACGTATTTTTGTTGTTCTCTTCTTCTTTTTCATCTTTCTTTTCTTCTTTTTTCTCGTCTTTCGCTCGCGTCGATGTACTTCCGCCGGTCAAATCCACCACTCCGTTCTCATCCACGTCCATAAAACTTTCCTCTTCTCCATCTCCTCTTTTCTTCGTCGTTGTCGTCGTCGTCGTTGCATTACCACCACCACCTCCTCCTAAACCTCCTCCCTTACTATTATAATCCGGTTCCACGTAATCCAACGGCGCCGCGAAATCCACCTCGCAATCCGTCTCCACCACGCACACCCCGTCCGCCGGCTTCGCCTCAATCACGTCGATAAAATATCTCTTATTGTTGTATTCAATCATAAACGTATCGTTCACGGTTAAGCACGTGTAATTTCTCAAACACGTTTCCAACACCGCCTTCGGGTTGCTAATGTTCAGAAAATCGCTCGTTTGCGGTTGCAGCTTCACGAACGTCCCTTTCGGTAACCGCGCGTTTTTCACTCTCAGAACGTCCCCTTCTACCAGTCGTAAGTTTTGCATCATCCAGTACGGAAGATAACACACGCCTTCATCGGCGATGAATTCTAAAACCCCGCAGTGCGTTTTTGTTTTCTCTTTCACGTTTTCAACGTTGAACAACATCGGGAAATCCAAGTCTCCGAGTTGCGACAATCTGTCCAACGCGCTCGGTGGTAGGATGATTTTGTCCCCTTTGTCCAACTCCGAGCGGTCGATGAACGAGACCGGGTAGGCTCTGTATTGCGCTTCGAACAGAGACGATCTGTTGTTTCCTCTTGGGTCTCCTCCTCCTCCAAATCGAAACATTCTGAGGATGAACTTCTTCTTTGTCTTCTTCTTCTTCTCTATATAAGAGCGTTTTTGATTTGCGTTTGTGTGTGTGTGTAAATCTGATGAAACGAAGAATTTTTTTTCTTTTTTCTGAGAAAGAAATTCTTGGTGACAGCTCTTTTTTCTCTCTCTCTCTGCTGCAAAAGAAGCAAAAGAAGCAAAAAGAAGCAAAAAGAAGAAGAAGAAGAAGAAGAAAACAAAAAAAGGACACGAAAGAAATGATGAAAATTTGTTGTGAAACATCATCATCACAAATAAATAACTATAAGTAATATATAAATAATGCCTTCTCCTTCTCCAAATCGAAGGCGCGGCAGAAGCAGCGGTAGAGAGACGACTCCTAGTGCTGCTGCTGCGGATTCAGCAGCGGTAGAAATTGAAGAAGAAGGAAAGAAAACGACGCGAAAGAGAAAAGAAATGTCACCACCAATTCCAGAATCATCATCATCGCCAACGAACACCAACAACAAGAATAAGAAACGCGTGAAAGGAAGAGGCAAAGCGAGAGGAGGACTGCGGTCGGACGGCGGAGAAAGTCCAGAAGAGAGAAATGACGATGAAGAAGAAGAAAAAGAAAAAGAAAAAGAACCAACAACAACAACAACGGCAGCAAAGAATACTAACACTAACAACAACAAAGACGACTTGATAATACAGCAGAGGAAACGAAAGCTTCAAGAGTGGCGAGAAGCGCAGGAGAAGAAGAAGAAAATGAACGAGATTAAAGCGGCGGCTTTGCAAGCGGTGGTTGGGAAGAAGAGGTTTGAACGGAAAACGGTGATGATGGACGATGATGGGATGTTTGACGACGAGGACGAGGACGAAGACGCGAACGCGGCGATGAGGAAAAGGAAACCGCCGAATTTTCTCAACGACGATGAAGACAACGAGGATGATAACAACAAAAACACCAAGAAAGATGCCGACGAAGACGACGAAGATGATCCTCTGGAAGCGTTTATGAATTTGAACGACGAAGCGATGAACGAGGAGAGAGCGAAAGCGGAGGAGAAAGCGAAACAGTTAGCCGAGGAGGAAGACGAAGCGTCAAAGTTGAAGAAAGGGAAAGAAGAGGAAGAAAAAGCGTTAGAGGCGGAGTTTATGAGAGCAGCGAAGAGAGCGGCGAGAGTTCTCGTCGAGAAGGACGGAGATGCCATGGATGTCGATGATAACGGCAAGAAGAAGAAGGAAGGAAATACCGTCGTCCAGCTACAAAAGAAGAAATCCATCGTCGACGTGAAAACGAGAGCGCCGGCGTCTGAACAAGCCATCAAAAACGCGAAAAGTAAAATCAAAGTGAAGGCGGAATACATCGTCCGAGGATTCTTCGACGAAGATTCGGAAGGTGAACCCGACGAGGACGAGGACGCGAAGAAGAAGAAGAAGACGACGACGACGAAGAAGACGACTGACGCGGGTGGTGGAGACAATAATGGAGAAGGAGCAACTGCGACGACAACTGACGGAGGTGGCAAAGACGAGGACGATAAAGAAGAACTCGCCATGTACGAAAGCGATTCTGACGACGAGTGGGCGGCCAAGCAAAAAGCAAAGTTATCCAAAGCAGATAAACTCGGAGCAGTGGTGCACTCGGACATTGACTACCCTCCGTTTCGGAAAAATTTCTACATCGAAGCATACGAAATGTCTAAAATGACAAAAGAAGAAGTCAAAGAGCTTCGAACGAAACTCGACGGGATATCGTGTCGCGGTAAAAAAGTACCAAAACCGATTAAATCGTGGAATCAAGCTGGGTTGTCGAATAAAATCATGGAACTCATTCGGCGTTCGGGTTTCGAGAACCCCATGCCGATTCAAGCGCAAGCTTTACCGATCATCATGAGCGGTCGCGATTGCATCGCCGTCGCTAAAACTGGCTCTGGTAAGACACTAGCTTACATACTACCGATGTTACGACACATTAAAGATCAACCGGACATTAAAAACGGTGACGGTCCGATTGCGATGATTGTCGGACCGACGAGAGAATTGGTGACGCAAATCGGTAAAGAGTGTAGAAAGTTTGGTAAAACGGTTGGTGTTCGATGCGTGTCCGTGTATGGTGGATCTGGTGTTCAATCACAAATCACCGATTTGAAGCGTGGGTGCGAAGCAGTCGCGTGTACGCCCGGAAGAATGATTGATATTCTCACGACCGGGGCTGGAAAAATCACAAATTTACGACGCATCACTTACTTCGTTTTGGACGAAGCCGATAGAATGTTTGATATGGGATTTGAACCGCAAATAACGAGAATATTAGCAAACACGCGCCCGGATCGTCAAACGGTTATGTTTTCCGCGACGTTTCCGCGCGCGATGGAGAATATCGCTCGAGCGGCGCTGGAAAATCCAATCGAGATTCAAGTAGGGGGCCGTTCGGTGGTGAATTCCGATATCACGCAGCTCGTCGAATTAAGGGAAGAAGAAGATCGATTCATTCGCATGCTGGAATTGTTAGGGGAGTATTACGAACAAGGAAAAGTGATCATCTTCGTAGCTTCGCAAGATAAGTGCGATACGATATTCCGAGATTTGTTAAAGTCTGGTTATCCGTGTCTCTCTTTGCACGGCGGGAAAGAGCAAGCCGATCGGGAATGTACGATTGTTGATTTTAAAACGGACGTATGTAACGTCTTAGTCGCTACTTCAGTCGCAGCGAGAGGTTTGGACGTTAAAGATGTAAAGCTCGTCATAAATTTCGATTGCCCGAACCACTTGGAGGATTACGTTCACCGAGTCGGGCGAACGGGAAGAGCAGGAGAGAAAGGTACCGCAGTGACGTTCATTTCACGAGACGAGGAACGTTTCGCGCCAGATCTCGTGAAAGCTATGCGTGAAGCAAAGCAACCAGTGCCACAAGATGTATTAGCACTCGCAGAAGCGTTCGGGAATAAACGAAAGAATAACGAAGTTATGGCAAACGGTTCCGGTTTCGGTGGGTCTGGATTTAAATTTGATCAATCCGAAGCCGACGCGTTGAAGAAGGAAAAACGCCAAGCTGCGAAAGCCGCTGGTTTAATCGTCGAAGATGATAACGACGACGACGACGAGAACATGGATAATAACGACGATGATGACGGCGGAGGTGACATGAAGTGGGGTGCCGCCGGGTTATCGTCGGTTTCAGCAATCGAAGGCGCGAACCCAAATTCCGCTGGAGGTTCAATGGCGCCTGGACAAGCCAAAGCGTCCACGGCAGTCGCGTTGGCGTCGCAATTCGGCGCAACGCCGGCACAAGTAGCGCAAGCGGCAGCAAATGCAGTCTTCAAAGAAATGTCCAAGAAAGGAGGCTTGAATGCTCCGACGTCTGCAGCAGACGCCGAAGCGCAGAAAGCGAGTGCGCTCATCGCTGCAGCCAAAGCTGCGGCTGGAAAAATTGCCTCGTCCTTGGGTAAAGGTAAAACGTCTTCGTCGAATCATAATCCTCCCACGAACGACACGACTGTACTCAGAGATCAAGCGGCAAAAGCAGGACACGTTGCCAATTCCGCCGCTGCGTTTATGTCGTCTTCTGCCGCTCAAAATGCAATCATGCTCGCGCAAAATACAGCTTTGGCGCATGGCGCTTCAGCCGGTGCAGCCAAGGCTGCTGCTTTTGCGGCAGCTTTGAACGCGCAGCATAAGATGTCCACGGGCGGAATGACTAAAGCTGCAGGCCAGAGTCACTTCGAATCTGAGCTCGAGATTAACGATTTCCCGCAATACGCCAGGTGGAAAGTTACGCATAAAGATCAACTCCAACAGATCAACGATTTCACCGGCGCAGTGGTGACCGTCAAGGGCACGTACTATCCTCCTGGAAGAGCGATTCCAATGGGTGAACGAAGATTGTTTTTACTGATTGAAGGTCCAACCGAGAGATGCGTGACCGCGGCAAAGAATCACGTGAAGAAACAAATAGAAGAGGTGGTATCAAAACAGGCTTTACCCGGCGGAGCTGGGGCGGGTCGGTACAAGTTGTGAGCGCGAGATAGAATTTATTAGAATGATTAGAAAGTGTGACTTTGTTTTATACTTTACACGCGTTTATTTTCACAAAGAAATGAATGTTAATAGTATCCAGGTTGTGTGTAAGAATCTCCCACCACCTTCCTCGTATTTTAAAACCCAAACCAACCAAGGATTCCGCCTCTTTTCGATGGCGTCTCCGCTTCGTTTGAGTCTTCTTCGCAGTCTTCAAATTTCGATCCGTCCGAGTCTTTGCTGCACATCGAACTTTGGCTTCCTTTCTTACTTCCTCGTAACGTTCCTGATGATCCCGGTTTTACTGTGCTATGCTTCGCGGCGCCTCGCTTAGTCGCAGAGGATTTCTTCGCTTCTATCGGAGGCGGTCCCGGAGGAAGCGGAGGCATCGTCGATGAAGGACTTGGAGCGTTACCACCAGATTTCTTTTTGTTTTGTTGCTTATTCGTTTTCTTATTCGTTTTCTTATTCGTTCGCTGCTGCAATTCATCACCGCTCGTATCCGGTGATCCTTCCGTCGTCGTCCCTCCACCCTGTTCTGACTGAACTTTCTTTTTCTTCATCGACGCTTTCTTTGAAGCAGATGATGGAGAGTCGCCATTTTTCTTACCAGGGAGCATCCCAACGCCCGGCGGTGCGCCTGGCGGCGGCGGCGGCGGCGGTGGCGCACCTGGCGGCGGACTCGGCGGCTGACGCATAGGAGACACGCCGCGCGGTGATCTGTGCGCAGTGTCTATTGGCGGAGGTCCCGGCGGCGTCGGCGGATGTTGCAGAGAACCGTTCGATCCAGACAAAGTCAAACCGGACGCGCCGTACGGGGAAAGCGGAGGTTTCGTGCCCGGTGGTGGTGTTGGCGGCAAAGGTGCGGGTGGACCTGGTGGTGTCGGCGGTGGCGCGCCCGGCAGCGGCGGCGGCGCGCCCGGTGGTGGTGGCGGTGTTACCGGGGGCGTCGAGGCGTGAAAGAGAGACGTGCCCTGAAGATGTGCGTAATCTCCGTTGGTGCTAGGATGATACGGTGGTCTCGATTTCGATGGTGGTGTCGATGTAGGCGTAGACGTGCCACTGATGATAGTCGTCCCAGGAGTGAATGCCGACGCGGACAATTTCGGCGGCGAAGACGTGCTCGTTGTCGTCGTCGTAGCTTTTTCACCCGGCGGCGTCCACAATTTCTTCTCTTCTCCCGGTTGACGCTTCAACACCCGCAAACTTTCCGGCAAGTTCGCGGAGGAAAATATCGCTTCTTTTTCTTCTTTCTTCTTCGGTTTCTGTAAAATTTTCACGTTTCTCGGTTCTGGCATTCTCTGGTCCGAGCTTCTTCTCGTGCGTGAGGATTCGCCTCCATCAAAACTGTTCCCGGAGCCTCTGGTCCTCGTCGTCGTTTGGAAGCCGCCGGGTGGAGGGTCCGAAAAGTCCATCTGATCGTCCTCTCCCCAGTCGCCTTGCGGAATGTGCAAATTCGCAATCGCTCCAGCAACTTCGTGTTGAATCTCTCTTTTCACCCGCGGTGCTCCGTCGGTCGTCGTGTTATCGTTTTCGTTTGCTTTCGCCGCCCACTGCGGCGGCGGTCCCGGCGGTGGCGCTCCTCCTTGATTGTGCTCGCGTCGTCGCCAATCCTCCGACGTGTCCGCTTTACTGCCAGCGCCGAAGCCGCCGTTTTGATAACTACTTCCGTTGGACGATCCTCCTCCTCCTCCATTTCTATAATTCGCATTCGCATTATTATTATTATTACTCTCGCGATGATGGTTCCAACTGTTCCCGAGTTCTCCGTCGCCGCCGCTTCCCCAACTCGCTCGCTCTGGCAAGTTGTGCTGCTGCTCTTTATTCGCCGTGGTATCTGATGATTCTCCGTTTTGATTATTATTATTATTATTGTTATTATTATTATCTGACGAAGAATCGTTCGAACCTCTTTCTCCTCCTCGATTGACTAACTTTATCGACGGATCGTTCATTAAAGTCGACGTTGGATCGTGTTCGAAACGTTGCGAGGGTAAATTTATTGGTTTCGGCGCCGCGACGACTCGTCCGAGGGACACCATTCGCGAGCCTTTGTAGTGGTGTCTGTGATGATGATTATAAGAGAGAGAGAAGAACGAGACGTTTTATTATTAACGAGTAGTAATGGTGGTCAGTTACAGAGTAAAGAGATGCACAAAACACGGAGAGAGAGAATTGCTTTCGGGGATGATGTTTCCCCAAGCGGCACCCAACACCACTTTTAAAAGCCTTCTCGTTTCTCTCTCAACAGGCGCGCGGAGATGCACGAAAAGGAAAGAGAGCCATCGAAGATGATCTTTAATAAAGGTTTTTGTCGGCAACGCGACCACGAATACTCCGCATAAACGCGCGAAGAAACAAAATATAGAATAAACGCATAACGAGAACGCACTTCCTGTCTGTCGTCATCTGCGCCGGCAAATTTTACTCCTCTATTAAAACTACTCTTAAAAGAAGGAGAGTATTTTAAAAGGAACGCAGAGGAGAGCAGTTTAAAAGAGTCGTCGTAACAGTAGTAGTACCGTGCAAAAGTAGTTTTACACGAGCGCAACTTTTATTAGTATCTTTGCGTTTCGCGTGCAACTTTTCTTTAACGCAAACAATTTAAAGCAAATTCTCTCGAGACCTTTTTTCCCTTAAAAAATTCTCTTGAATTCTCTTGGAGAAAAAAACTCGAGGAAACTGCCCTTTTTGTTTCCTTTTTTTTTTGATTTGCTCTCCCTCGTTTGCTTTTTCCTCACACCCCCACACCAACAACACTCAAAATTACTCAAACTTTTGCATAATCACAACAACGAGAACACGAGAACAACAACGAGTAGTAGTCTCGAAACACAGAAGACAATGACGACGACGACGATCAAAACTTTGAATACTAATCATCATTCTTATTGTTCTTACGATGATGTTGTTTTCAGAAGATCACAAAAAGCATCATCGCGTAAGCGAAGAATCTCTCGATCGTTTACTCCTCGTGCATCATCATCATCATCATCATCATCATCGGATGAAAAAGAAAAAAATGTAAACATCGCTTTAGTGGGTCAAGAGACGTCGACCGGGAAACTCGTGATGGGACTCTCCGCTGGACGAGGGAATAATAATAATAATAATACCATTTCCGTGGTGTTTGGAGAGAAGATGGAAAATTCAGAGACGATGACGGAAGGGATGGATGCGCAGACGTTTGAGAAGCGGTTTTATTGCACCAAGGAACAGTTTGCGAAAATATCTACTTTTGCGAGCGAGAGGAGCGCGTCGACCGTCTCGGCGTCCTCAACGACGACGACGTATATATTCTGCCACGAGTCCGGGGCGAAACAGATGAAAGCGATGAAAGATTTAAAAGCGATGAAGATTGTAAATAGCGGGGAAGTTGATGATAAGTGCGTTTTATTATCGAGAGTAGGGATCAATCGAAAAGAGAAAGCGCCGTTCAAGACGCAAAACGAACCGTATCAACAAAGAGAAACCGTGCAGATTGGACAAATCGCGTTACCAATTGGAAATGCGGTTGGGGAACCTATTATTGGGACTTTGGACGGCTACGAGCAAAGCGAAGAGTTCGCGAAGGAAATTTTCGGAGCGGAAAACGTAACCGTCGTGAGATCCGGGGAGTTACGAGGCAACGGGCCTCTACTTCTCGCGGATTTGTCCGCGCGACTCGTCGACAACATGTACGACGTGAAATTCCAAGACTTGTACGTGTTTCAAGGCGACAGTCAACAAGGGTACACGAAGAGGCTAAACTTGGCGCAAACCTTAGTTCGCGTCGCCGAAAATTTTTCATCATCCGCGAACCGAGATATCTCCGTGTTATCGGTTATCTGTAAAACCGTTCCCATCGTGGGTGAACAAACGCTTTCCCAGCCGACCGATCGAGAGAGAAGGAAAGGGTACGACATGAGTAAAGGTATCGCCCCTTCGCCCATCGATATCAACACCGTAGATTCTTTGCTCGCCAATCCTAAATAATAAAACTTTTGTCAAGTAGTAGTCCTCTCTAGTAATCGTTTTAGTCAAAAACCTCTGATATTTTTTTCTTTTTTCTCTTCATTTCTTTCGCACGAAAACAACAACCATTTCCATTGAGTATGTCTTCTTCTTTGTCTTCTTCTTCTCTCTTCGCGCGTGTTCCTTTAAAATGTCATAACAACGCGCTTTTAGGAGGACGAAAAGAAGGACGCAGAAGAGGTTCTCCTGTTGTGGTGACGAACATGGCGAAGAAAGATAAACGGAAGAAAGAACGCGCGGCGGCGAGGAAACAGGAGACGAAATCGAGACCGTCGTCTTTATCGTCGTCGTCGAATAAAGATGACGACGAAGACGAGGAGGAGGAGGAGGACGATGTAACAGGAGGAGTTCGAGATGGAAAAGAAGAAGCGAACGAGAACGATTCGAATCAAAGAATTTTGGACAATAAGGATGTGTTTTTTCAATCGATGACGTTAGCGTCCACGTACAAACAAAGAACAGATTTGCAACTTTTAGGCGACCGGAAAGTACCGGTCACGGAGGCGGTGAAAGCGTTGTTTTACGCGCCGTTCGTCTGTTGCTCGCACGACGAGAACGACACGTTTAATTACGCGAATCAAGCAGCGCTGAACTTGTGGGAGTTTGAATGGGACGATTTTATTGGCATGCCGAGCACGAAGAGCGCGGATGGCGAGGACGAAGAGATACAAAAAGAAAGACGACAGTTGTTGGACGACGCTTTGGAGAAAGGGGTCGTTTATAATTACAACGGCGTTCGAAAATCGAAAAATGGGAAAGAGTTCATGGTAAAAGACGCGACGTTGTGGACGTTAGTCGATCGAGACGGGGATAAATTAGGTCAAGCGGTGAAGTTTAGCAAAGTGGAGTACGTGGCGAGTAAAGAGGTTTGGAAAGTCTCGGAAGGCGGAGAGTGGGTGAAAGACGACGGCTCGGACGACGATAAAGGTAATGACGACGAGGACGACGACGACGATGAATAAACAAGAGTACTTATTACGCATTCTTACTTATTGTTATTTTATACGCTATACAACATGTAATTACACTAAATCTGAATTTTGAATTTCTGACAAACAATCCAATTTTTGTTTCGATGTCCATTTGAACGCGTGCGCGACGTGCGATACCAAAACCAATTTTTGTTCACTCGTATACTCCGGGTGGATCATGGTCCATCGAACGAGCTCTGATTCTTGGGTATAGAACGCTTTAATATACGTTTCCACGTATCTAAAGTCTAAGTTTAACGGAGGAGGAACTTTCTCGAACGGGTAGTGCGTCTGAAAGTGTTGCTGCACCGTTTGGACGTCCATTTGCATAATTGCGCGTCCATCGACGCTACATTTTTTCACTTTCGCAAATCCTCTCACGATGGCATTGGACACGAGTTGCGCGCCGAGTTCCCACAAGATTTTTCCGTTCACCGCGGTCACTTCAGAGACGCGAAGTTTCGTCGCAAACTGTGCCAGCACTTGTCCGAGTTGCGTCGTCCATTCCGACGCCGACAACACCGACGGCATTTCTTTCTGATTGTACTTCCCGAGCGCAGCTTTCTTCATAGACTGCATGTCTGTGATTTTGAAATCCGAATCGCCAATCTCATCTGGCAACCACGAAAGATCGAGCAATAACTCAGCAACTCTACTCAAAATGTGTTCGCGCAAATCGTCCACCGCGTGCACAACTTTCGTAAAGAACTTATCGACGACGGAGGAGGAATCTTCTCCCACCCAACGCTCAAAAGTTGGTTTCAACTCTTCGTATATTGAAGCTACACACGCCAGAGACTCTAACGCGACCACGCGCTCTTTCAGTCCAAACATGTTCCCAGAACTCGCGATTTGTGCGCGTGCGTTTTGGGAACGTTTTCTGAAGGTTGCGCCGAGTTTTGAGACGACTGGCGTTGTCGTCGAGGCTGCAGCTGCAGATGACGCTGATGGCATCGCGGTACCGTTTGGGTTGTTACCACCACTACCATCACCAGGAGTATTCATGTGCTGATGTTGCTGTTGTTGCTGATGAATAATCGGCGGCGGTGGTTTCAAAGCAAACAAACCTCCTCGCGATGCTAATTTTGTGAGCGTTTGTTTCAGTCTGTTTGTCAACGCATCTTTGTTATGGTCATCCAAAAGCTGACCACTCGTGTGCACGAGCAATCTCGGGTTACCGAAAGAAACAAACACGTTGAATAACGCGAGTTCAAACATTTCTCTGCAAGCATCGAAAGCTTTGAGTTTACTTCTGCATTTGCTATTTGCGCTCATCGTCGGCGACTCCGCGGCGAGCGAGGCAAAGACGCGAACGCTCTCGAGTAAGTATGCAGTAGACGCCGTCACAGTCTTACTCGTCGACGCATCTTCTTCCTTTCCATGCTCTGCACTCAATTCGGCACCACCATTCAGTTTCGCCATAGCTGCAACCGCGCTCATTTGATTACCATCACTATCGTTCATCATCTTAGACGATTCTTGCGGCGAGAGCAGTAGATTTTCTTCATTCGTTGTCATTTTCAAGACCGCATCGTCGCTCCCGACGAAGCGTTCACCGGCAAACGGATGTTCGCGCCGCTCGACCCAATCTATCGCTCTCATCGCTTTTTCTTTGCTTTGATGATCGATATCATCAGCATTCATGATCAAACCATTCGTGCTCCCCACTCGCTCTTCAATCGACGACGCCATTCGCGCTTCCGCTCTCGCTTTCTTCGCGAGATCGTTCGATAGTTTCGTCCACGTCTCTCGCTCGAACGCTAGTTTTAACTCGCCGAGTCTCGGTTTCCTTTGCGCGTCGGATAAGACATCAATTGCGCAGTCCATTAAACTTTTCGTTCGCGAGTAGACGGTTTCAGCTCCGGCAAACTTTTCGCACATATCCGCGAACAAACGGCATTTTCGTAAAGTCATCCGGGCGACGTTCGGGTCGGCGTTAAAGGTCGCGCTGCTATTTTGACGTCCGGAATCTGTTCGGATAGCTATTTCGAGTGCATTCAGCGCGTGGTAAGCGGTATCTGTCGTTCGTGCTTCTAAATTTGACTTTGCGAGAGAATCCGCGAGAAGAGTTTCAAACGCGTCGTTCTTATTCGCCATTGCGATTTTCTTCTCGTGGTACGCCTTTGCAAAATGCAAGCGCTTAAACAACAGATGTGCAGCTCTTGAAACGCCGCCTACTGGATCTTCAGCTTGAGATTGAACGAGTAACGAATCTCTCGCAGTTGCAAAACATTCCGCGCTGAGTTCCGCCGCGCGTTCGTGTCCTAAAGCGAGCGCGCCTTGGAACGCTTTTTCGTACAAGGAGTCTCCATCTTCGTCGGTTGAGAACGCCTGCACGAAAGCATCTCTGGTGCCACGTTCGACTTCAAACTTCAACAGGTTCAAGTCTTCGATCGCTTGTTTTGTACAGTCTAATGCACTGAGTGCTTCTAACGCGTTCTTCGCTTCACCATACTCGACTATGGCTGCCGAAATGTCGCCCTTCCCAATCTTCTCTCGAATTGAGATTTCCCGCTCGCCACATCTCCGCAACTCTTCTACGACGCGCAAAACGCGAACCATGTTTTCTTTCCTTTTATTCGTGTGCACGGCTCGAATTTTGACGTCGACGGCGTGTTGCGATCTTTCTAAAGCGCGTCGTCCATTTTTAAGCACCACATTTGCTCTCGTCAAAGAGTTTTGTATATCCAATATCTTCTGCGACGCGTGACCGACTTCGTTTCGTTTCTTATATATTTCCCCATTGATTCTAGTTTGTACGGTTTCTACGATTGCCATCAGTCGCTCTTCTTCGCGTCGCAGATCCTTCGGCGAAAAATCCCGCGGAATCTCTTTCAAAGACTCTCTCAAAGCGTCAAATTTAATGGAGTCGTTGTTTGACGATGATGACGACGGATCCGTCGACGCGTTTATTCTCTCTTCGCTCCTGTTCGTTTCATCTTCATCTTCATCTTTACGATACGGCTCGAAAAATCCGGGATGTAATTTGTCTACTTCTTTCGCGGCTTGCTCGGCGTTCATCGACGCCGCGTTCAACTCCAAACTGTCCATTCTGTTCACTAACTTGCCCGCAGATGACGAGGATACCGGAGTTTGTTTTTGCTCTAGATGTCGGCTCTCGGGACTACTCGCGCTCGGGCTCTGTTGAGTATTCATTCGGTTCGCTAACTTCCCAATCGGCGAACTCGCGTCTCGTTTTTGTTCTTCGATTTTGTCCTTTACCAGCTCAACTTTTTCCTTCGCGCGTTTTCTAAACTCCTCCGCTTTCTGCTTCCAGTTGTTTAGAAACATTTTCCCGCCCGCCGCGTCGTTCGACGAAGAGTTGTTGGAGTAAGCGCTCATACAGACAGACGACGGTGATACTATTTACGCCTATTATTATTCTCTTTCTCTCTCTTCCTTCCCAGTCGTGATCGTATCTAACACGTCCTCCGCAAACTTGCGAAAATCTGAATTCTTCAGCGCGTTTTCCAAAGCACTTTCTTCTCCTTTCTTCTCGCTTTCTTCGGCGCTGTTATCGATCGCTTTCAACGTTTCCAACAATCTCTCGCTTCGTAATTTCTCCAAAAGAGGTAAATTCAACGCCAACTTTGCGAAGTGTTCTCGTCGTAACCGGTGTCGATGACTGTCCTCGGAATCGGTTTCGAACGTCCTCGTCGGTTTTGGTTTTATACTCTTCTCCTTCAACGTATTATTATTAGTGGTATCAGTATCTTTCGTCGTCGCCAACAAAGCTTCCAATTCCAATTCTCCTTCAACCAATTCTTCTTTGTCTTCTTTCGTTCGTGCCTTCTTCGGTAAAACGACGACGCAAGACGAAGAAGCGTTTTCTCCTCCCCCCTTGTGTTCCTTGTTGCACTTCACGGAACAATACGGCTGACGACACTTGGGACACTTGTAATTCGAGTTTGGGCGAGCGCAAATCACGCACAAAGAGGACATTTATTTTTGTGAGAACATTCAACGAACTGAAAAACGAAAAGATGAAAAAATATTTCCTTTTCGGGTGTAGTATTAATAACAACGATGACGATGATGATGATAAAATCGATCGTTACAAAATAAACGCATCCATCGCAAGATCGATTATACTTTAACGACGAACGCGCGCGTTTTGGCGATATCTTTAGGCGCCGTTGCAGTTTTTGGATCTAAGTACACGCGCTCGATCAAAAAGACGTTTCCAAAGTTTCTCTCGAGCATAACCGCGCACGGCGATTTTATCGAAGCGCTCTTCAGTTTAGAACAGGCTCGTTCGGACGTTGCAAACGCGGCAGAGTAATAGGAAGGAGACGAAGCGCTCTCGTCGAAAGAGCGGTCGTCTAACGAGGCGACGATGGACACGAAGAGCGCAGATCGGTCGGTCAGTCGGCTGGAAACGGGATCGCCCGTGGTGTACGCCGCGACGTTGAAAAAAGTCGCTCTTCCGTCGTTTACTGCGTTTTCGCCAAAAACGAGAACGATAAAGTCCTGCGACTCTTCGGTTAATACGCTGGCATCGGCGACGATGTTTCCATCCGAAAGCTCGCCCAAATTGTTCACGAGCTTTTCGCTCAGGCTGTAGGCGGCGTCCGCTGTGGAACCAAAACAACCCGAGCGCACGTTAACGCCAGGAAGAGAAAACGGCTGATAAGAAGGATCACTCAAGCATTTCGTGCCGTCGTTGACTACGACTCTTTCCAAAGCGAATGTATTCGCGTTACCGAACGCGTTCGTAAGTTTTGATTGAAACTCATCGGCGGCGGCATTTAACGAAGTTTTCTGTTTCATCGCGCGATGATGGATTTTTGCTTGCGAATCTTTTTCTTCGTCGTTTAAAAACGACGACGGGAATAAAGCGTCGTTTGGCCCGCGCATCGGCAGATATTCTTTGGAGTAAAACACGTCTGGATGTTGTCTTTCATCATCTTCTTCTTCTTCTGGTTGTTGTTGCCTCGTCGTCGGTCCCGATATCGTTGCTAACGATAACAAATTCAAAAGAGAATTACCACCACTGTTCGCTGCGCGTGCTGGCTCGCGACCACGAACAATCATCGCCGGCCATTCGTATCTGGCGTACACGCCGAGTGCCTCGGCGCCTTTCAACGGCCAAATCCCGACTCGAAAGCTCGTCGTCAAATCATCCGCGATTATTGACGGAAGGAAATTCAATTCGTCGTATCGAAGCGCTTCGAGTTCAATGGACGTTGACGCAATGCCAGTATTTTCAAGCACTTCTTTCAAATCATGAAACGTCTTCGAGGAAGCCGTGCTTATAATAACGAGCGCGCGTCGAAACGCTCGCGACCCTCGAACATTCTTGTTATTCACCGGTGACGAACTCGCTTGCGCGGAGACGGTTTGTCGCAGCGAACGCAAACCCAAAGCACCAAAGGTCTTCCTCCAAACGTACGTCACGTACGAATAGTATTTCGCAGACGATGGTGGCGCGCACATGATACTCATCGTCGCGTCTCTTTTACCGAACTGAAAATACGGCCAATTTTGATTGTTCACGTTTACGTTTTCCACTCTCGCGTACATCACTCCTGGGTTCCCCGTATTCGCCGTGCGTTGCATCAAACTCTCGCTATTCATCGTCTCTTCTAAACCATACTCAGAAGTATCGTGCGTAAATCTCAAGCGCCCGCTTTCTCGCGCGCGAACGTTATAAAAGTTGTTTCCTCTGTTTCCTCCTCGTTCGATGACTTCTCTCGCCAGTTTTCGTGCAACCTCGTTCGCTTTCTCGAAATCTTCCAACTCGCACAAAAGTTCGAACTCTTTTCCGATCGGTAAACGTAACTCCTGTTCGGCGAAAACCCCCCCGAAGTTCGGGGTCGTCGCAGAAAGAAGACAACAAAGAAGAAGAGAGAGTTTCGACAGAAGCAGAATTACTTTGTGTGATGCCATCAGAATCTTAGCAGTAGTAGTCATTCTTCTTAAAGTGGAGATGTGAATAATAAAAAGTGTCTCATCTCTCGCGTATTTTTTAATTCTTCTTTTTCTGACTTCTTTCCCTCGTTTTTTCTTTTTCTTTTTTTTTTCACTTTTTTCGTCTCTTCATTTTTTTTGTTTTCGTCAGAACAGAGGCACGGAAAAAAGAAGCGCCGTCGTCGAATGAGATGATGGGATCGTCGTCGAACACTACTAATCATCGCGAGGAACGCGTTCGCGCGAGGACGAAGAAGAAGAACAACAACAACAACATAAACATAAACATAAACAAGAGGAAGATGAGTAAAGAAGACGAAGAAGAACCACGTTTGGTCGAGTTCGTTTTGAAGAGTAACATCAGTAACAACAACAGAAAGGTAATTTTCTTTTTTTCTTTCCCGCCGTTTTTTTCCTTTCTTCTCGGTGTTTGTTTGTCGTTTCCGAGATTAATCGTTAGAGAGGGATGATCAACAACTCACGCGCGCTAAACAACGCGTCTTCTTTTCTTAAAAACAGAGAACAACGACAACGACGACGAGAGGGCAACAACAAATTTCCACGCCTCCCGAAGGGAAGACGACGATAGAAAAACAACAAAGTAATACTAGAAAAAGAACGAAACAAAATCAAAATCAAAATCAAAATCGAACAGCCGATGTCACGTCATCGTCGTTTTCCTCTCTTCTCGAAGGAGAAGGAGAAGGAGAAGGAAAAGTCGAAAATTTTTCGGACCAAAAAAATCAACTGTTACAGAAACAATTACATCATCATCATCATCATCATCATCGAGAGGTGGACGAGAGGTGCGATCGAGAACAACAAGAGAAACAGAAAGAAAAGAAGACGAGTAATAATAATAATAAGAAAGTAGCCGCCACCGCGGGAGGGGGCGAAGAAAAAGTTTCGACGAAGAAAGGTAAAGGAGAAGGCGAGGGGTGTCCGCCAACGACGACGAAAACGACCAACGAGGAAGGGCACTTTGAGTATACTTTAGGCGAGTCTCTCGGACCGAACGATCGATTTAAGATTTTAGCACCGTTAGGCGAGGGAACGTTCGGGAAGGTGTTGGAGTGTTACGATCGAGTGAAGCAAGAGTACTGCGCGGTGAAAGTGATCAGGAACGTGCCAAAGTACAAAGCGGCGGCGAAAATTGAAGTGGACGTTTTGAAAGAGATTGGGAGAAGAGACGAACGCGACGAGTTTCATTGCATCAGATTGAAAGAGTCGTTCGAGCACGAAGGGCACGCGTGTTTGATGTTTGACATGTACGGATTGTCTTTGTTTGATTTCATGAAGAAGAACCACTACAAACCGTTTTCTTTGGCGTTGGTTCAGAAGTTTGCCAAGCAGTTGATCAAGGCGGTGGCGTTTATGCACGAGTTGAAAATGACGCACACGGATTTGAAACCGGAAAACGTTTTACTGGAAGCTCCCGGGTACGTGCGAGTCGTCAGTGGTGATGTAAACAACGCCAACAACAACGCGACGAATATGGCGACGGCGGCGGCGGTGGCGACAACGACGACGACGACGAGTGCGTGCACAATCAAGGTGCCTGTTACGAGCGCGATCAAACTCATCGATTTCGGAAGCACGACGTTGGAAGATCAATACCATTCTACGATCGTGTCGACGAGACACTACCGCGCGCCAGAAATTATCCTCGGTACCGGCTGGTCCTATCCGTGCGACATGTGGTCGATCGGATGCATATTGATAGAACTTTTGACCGGAGACGCGCTCTTCCAAACGCACGAGAACATGGAGCATTTGGCGATGATGCGCAACGTGTTGGGTCACATGCACACGGATGTCATCAAACGAAGTTCCAAGGAAACTATCGAGAAATACTTCAATTCGGAGACGTACGAGTTGAGCTGGCCTGAAGGCGCTAAAGATATCGAGAGTGAACGCGCCGTACAAGCGGTGCAGCCGTTGGATATCATGATTCGAGAGCGTTTCGAGTGCGAAGAAACGGGCACCTTACTCCGACACTTGTTGAGTCGACTGTTAGAGTACGATCCGGACACGCGCATCACGGCGAAAGATGCTTTGAACCACGGATTTTTCCGTTTGGACATCAAAGAGAACGCGTACACTCCGACGACGGCGTTTGCGAGTAACCAAATCTCCGTCACGAACGCCGCGAAACCGGCGACTGATCGAACGGCGTCTTCGGTCGTGCGAAACGTGGGGCCGACGAACAGCAAGGCGAGATCGCAAACTACCGGCGGGATTCGAGGCGCGTGTTTGGACAAACCTTCCATGGCAACTGAAATCGTCTTGGGGGCTTAACATAATAATAATAACAAAGAATAATAAAGATACTAATAGAAGAAAGTAATAACTCGGATATACGATACGAAATGAGTACGAAGAAAAGAGAGAGAGACGCAGCAGCGCTACTAGAGTAGAGCACACGCTAGTTAGTTTTTAGAACGCATAAGAAAAAATTACACAATTGTAAAACAATAAACAAAACAACATTCAACGAACGAATGAAAATTATCACTCGTCGTAATCGTCCTCCTGTGCAGGTATTGCTACGCCGACTAAATCATCGTCGTCAAACGATCCTAAATTACCAGCGGCCGCATCCGCTTCTTCTTCTTCTTCTTCTTCTTCTTCTTTCCGCGGAGCGGGCGCTTTACTTTTCTTCGCTTTTTTTGTCACCGGCGATTTCTTCTTCTTCTTTTTCGCGTCGTCGTCTTCCGCGTAACTCTTGGGCCCAGAGATCTTTCTTCCGCTCCTGCTCGTCGTTGTTACCACCGGCTTCTCTTCTTCTTCCTCGGAGTCGTCGTCGCTTTCGTATTCGTCTTCTTCCTCGTCGGTATCTTCCTCGTCTTCGTCAAACTCTTCGTCTTCTTCCTCGGAGTCGTCGTCTTCCTCGTCGTTGTTCTTTCTCTTCTTTCCTCCATTTCCTCCTTTTCCTTTTCCTTTAGGATTTGTCGCGCTGCTCTTTTTCTCTTTCTTCTTCTTCTCTTTCTTCTTCGGGTTCCCGTCCTCGTCGACTCGTTCCAACAGTTTCGCCGCGAGTTCCGCAGGATCCGGCGGCGGTGGTAAATCCGGCACGCCTTTCACCACGTCTTCCAAGAAATCAAACTCATCGTTGTCACTGATCGCTCCTTTCAAGTGCACCGGGTTGATTATCCTCGCGCCGTGCGCTAACGCCGTATCCGCGGTCGCTTTAAACAGTTTCGTTAAAAACAGTTCCAAAGCTTTCGCCATCACCAACGGCGTCGTTTTGACGATTTTCCCAACCTCTTCGTCTTTTTGCATCATGCGTTTGATTCGTGCCGCTAAGTTGGCGTTTTTGTTGTTGTGTGAAAACGCGGTCGTTTGGTGGCCGCTCATTATTATTATTTTATTATTCGTTTCTTCTGTTGTTGTTACTGTTGTTTATGTTGTTGTTCTATTCTATTACCAAAGTATGTTTTGTGTGTTTAATAAAAGTAATTTAGAGAGTATTTACTAACTACACTAATGGAGAGAGAGAGAGAGAGAGAGAGAGAGAGAGGATCTGTCCGAAGAGAGAGAAAAGTTTACTCGAGACGACCCTTTTTCCTTCCTTTTTTCACTCGTAGTGAAAACAACAACTTTTTAAAAAAGCTCCTCTCTCTGCTCTCTCATCATAATGTCTCTGAAATACTTCATATCATAACGAACTTTTTTCAATAATTTTTAGTAGTCTACGCAACAACAACAACAAAAAACGACGACGATGATGATGATGACGACGCGTTCAAACAACTCTTATTGTTGTTCTTCTTCTTCTTGTTCTTCTTCTTCTTCTTCTTCTTCTTCTTCGAGTTTAGGAGGAGGAAAAGGAGGAAGAGGAGATGTTTCTGTTTCTTTTTCTTCCTTTTCGAGGAGGAGGAGGAAAAAGAGCAGTCATTTTCGTCGTCGAGCATTGTCATCAAATTCATCGTCATCATCATCGGAAGTAAATGAAGTTGAAGTTGAAGTGAACGAACGAGCGAAACATTATTTCACCAAAGACTCGTTTTATGAACACGCGGACAAATTATATTCTTCGTTTCAAAACAACCACTCGAACGCGAAGAAAGCAAACGCAGAACGGTTTTGCTGGGATTATTGGCACGTGGAGAATCAGTACACGCAATTGAGAACACCGGCGAAAGAGTATTATTACGAGGGGGAGATATTAAATGAGTTTTACGCAAAGTTTGAAGAGGAGTTGTTGAAATACGCGCGAGAAAACCTCGCTTTGTCGAATTTTACGCCGATTTGGATGTCGTGTTACGTGGACGGGATGGGGCAAGAGTTACACGCGGACGTGCCGCACGGTCCGTTGGCGTTTGTGTTCTCGCTGACGAAAAATTTCGACGATTCAGACGACGACAAAAGCAGTAGTCCTAGTAAAAGTGGTAGATACTTTCGCGGCGGGGAGACGACCATCTTGCGACCGGAACGCGCGAATTATTGGCAAAGTTTTGATCCGACGGAAATCGTGGAGAGGACGCAGTTATTCGAGGAAATCGAGCCAAAGTTTAATCGGTTGACAATATTCGATCCCAGATTACCGCACGGCGTGAGAGAGGTCAAAGGAACGAAAGACGTTTCCAAAGGTCGGTTAGTGTTAAACGGCTGGTTCAACGAACCGGCGATTTCCTGCCAAGGAGGTTTGACCATCGAGGACGTCGGTAAAGTATTGGACGCAAAGTTGGATTTGTTATACGAAGAGTTGGAGACTCTTCCAGCTATGATTGGTTTCGCCGCGTTAAGGATGGAAATCGAAGCGGAGACTGGACACGTCGACTCCATTTCCTGGGGCGCGGATACCGTCGCCCCGGCTTTATCTCTCCGCGACCCAAACGAGGTCACGGAAACGAGAGATGTGGTGTTAGCGACTATAGCTGGGATGATGAGTGAGTGCGTCTTTCCGTCGTCAAAGGAAAAGAGTTCGATTTGCGTGCCTTTTGTTTTCGGTTGATGATTTATTACTAGAACACACTACTCTTAGAAACGTATAATCCCTCATTACCATCGTCCCGACTCGTTATGATATAAAATCATGAAGAAGAAGACAACGACGACATTAAGGAAGAAAAAGGTGGTGGCCAGACTCGTCGTCGTTCTTTTTGTTCTTGCGTTTCTTCTTCTTCTTCTGTTTAATACGTCGAACGACAACAACAGCGAGAACAACGGACACCATCTTCGAAATGGGAGGAACCCTTCGTCTTCTTGCGACGATGAGAGTATTGCGAACAACAAGAACAAGGAAGAAATGTTGGACAGGTTTCGCCGCGCGTGGTTAGTAGCAGATGATGATGATGATGAATCGTCGTATTCGGTGTCACCAGATGCGACGACGACGAGGACACAGACGACGAGAGAAAAAAGTGCGATAATAAACTCTTTTAAAGGTCCGTTAACGTTACACTCGAAACTGGGGCCGAAACTCCCGAAAGTACCGAAAGCGAACGGGGAGATGGAAGATTTAGGTTTAGTTTCGAAACTGGACGCGAAGAATTTACCGGAACGAGACGCGTTGGAGGAGTTACGCGAGCGAGAGTTTAAAACGTGCGCGGTCGTCGGGAACGGAGGGAGTTTGTTGTTGTACGAACACGGCGATGTGATAGACGCGCACGACGCGGTGTTTCGATTTAACGACGGGACTGGAAAAGAGCCGTATTCGAAATACGCCGGGACGAAAACAACCGTGAGATTAGTGAATTCGCAACACCGAGGGTACAGAGAATCGGAGGAAGAAATCGTTTTGCAACACCTGACGGCGCCGGCGCATTTGAAATTGTACGTCTCCAATCGAGCGAAGAAGTTAGTCAACGCGAAAGATTACGCTCTGAGTGGCGCGTTTTATTCGTTCGTAAAGAATAGAATCGATAAGAAATCAACGCCAACGAATGGTATGTACGGTCTGTATTTAGCGCAATCCGTGTGCGAGAAGATTACGATTTTCGGTTTCGCCCGACAGTGGTACAACGCGACAAGGTATCATTACCACAACGATTACGAACCGACGGGGAGTCAAAACGCCAGAGATTCCGCGGAGATGATTCCGTTGGAGAAACTCGTGAGAGACAAACCAACGAAAGTGATGTTTGGAGAACCGTGCGTGGGTGGTGGCGGTAGTAGTAGTAGTAGTAGTAGTAGTAGTAGTAGTAGTACTCGTAATAGCGACAGATGTCTGTTGTGCCCCAAAGGGAGTCGCTGCGACGACGCGTCCTGGGTCCCGATCCCGGACGTCGGATACAAAGCCATGCCGAAAGAAAAAGTGTGCTTGTATCCTGCTCGCTCGGTGGAAGGTCCGGCGCGATACGGCAGTATAGACGCGCGCGAGCGATGTTACGAGCAACCCAAGGTGGATTGTTTCCTTCCTAGAAGTTAAGTTAGATTATGACTCTTTATTGAACCCAAAATAACTCCTCAAATCTTCAAATCTTTTCTCTCTCTTTCCTTCATAAAAATATAAAAGTTTCTTCAAAAACACTTTCACTCGCGCGCGCTTTTCGATGCCAACAGCAGCGACGACTGTAGCGTCCTCCTCTAAACGCGAAGATGAAGACAACGACGACGATTCAGACGACGGGGTCACCGAGCGCGCGTTTCGAGAGGTTTGTTTTTGTTCCTCTCTTCTTCGTCTTCTTCCTCTTTTTTTTTTATTCTTCTTCTTCTTCGCGTATTATTCGTCGTATCTAAAAATAGGCGTTTCTTTTCTTTTCATCTTGATCTTGACTTCTTCTTCCTTTCCTCCTTACGCATGGCGCGCTTTTGGGACATATAAATAAAGGTCATGCAAACGCTCTCGAGGGACAAGTCCCTGGATGCCTTTCGCGTGGAATACGAAAAATTGTACCGAACGCTGAAGCACTCGCACGAGCAGGAGAAGAAACTGGAGAAGAAGTGCAAGAGTTTATCCGAAGAATGTCGTCAACTGACCGCGAAAGGAGAGAGGTTACGAATGCATTCGAGAGAAGACGAGACGCAAATAGAAACTTTGAAAGCAGAGCTCGAGTCGGCGTGGAGACAAGCGGACGACGCTTCGGATTTAGAGATGGCGGGAAAAGAGCAGATTGCCAAGTTACGCGTGGAAATCGCCGAGTTGACGAGACGGTGCGAAATGGCCGAGAACGGCGAAGAAGAAGAGAACGAAGAAGAAAGTTTCGATGGTTGCGAGAGAAACCACTCTCGTCGTCGTCGCGGTCATCGTCAGGAGGACGACGAAGATGACGACGCCGACGAGACCGACGACTATTTTGGCGGTAGATTTTCTACTGCCAAAGTTTCCGGCGATATCGTCCGTCGCTTACAGCGCGAGAAAGAATCGCTTCAGCTCGAACGCGACGAGAAAGTCGACGAGGTCGTCCAATTGCGTCAAGATATTTCGCAGCAAAGGGAGAGAGCGAGAACGGCGGAGACGAAAAAATTAGATCTGGAGTGCGAGTGCGCGAAATTGAAAGATATCGCTCGAGCGAAGAGACTCGAGGCGGAAAAGTCAGACACGAAACGCGAACGGTTGGAGCGAGAGTTGATGCACGCGAAATCTATGATTGAATCGAAACAAGGTGAAATTTCGCGGATGAAAGCGCAAGCTGTGAATTTAGAGCTAAAGAACCAAAAATTAGCCGACGAGCAAAGGAAAAGTGAGCACCGAGTGAAAAACGCGCAGAAAGAGTGCAACGCGTACGCGGAAAGAACCGAACGCGTTCGGAGAGAAGTGGCAGAGATTACGTTAGAATTACAGAGAGTAAACGAAGTCGCGAAACAGAAAGAGATTGAAACAGAAAAGTTGACAGAATCCGCCGCAAAAATCGAGCGAGAGACGAAGAAGATTATCCAAGTGAAGGAAGCGGCGTTGCGAAAACTGAAGCAGGCGGAAAACGCGAAAATCGAAAGCGAGCACAAAAGGGACGATTTGAAACTCGAAATCAGTCGCATAGAAAGAGTCGTTGAAGAGCAGCGAAGAAACATCGAGTTAGAGAGGAGAGCAAAGGAAGATTTGATGCGAGAGAAAGAGGCTTTGGCGAAACAAACGAGCCAAGCGGAGAAGCACACGCAGAAGCACAGAGATTTAGTTTCGATACACGAACAACACAAGAAAACGCTCGAGAGCGAAATCAAACGATACAGAACGGAAATGAGCGACATCGAAATTCGAGCGAAACATTTAGAGCAGGAGAGACAAACTGCTGTGCAAGAAGCGAGAACGTTGAAAAGCAAATTGGACGCCGCGCGTGAAGAGTTAGACGCGAAAGAACACTCAATTACTGAACTTCGCGAAAGTTTAAGAGAGACAGATCTGAAAACGAAAACTGCCAAGGCACAGTACGAACGCGCGAGAGTGGAAAATAACGAGTTGAGCAAGAAATTACTCGATTTAAAAGAAGAAGGCGAACGATTGAGAGACTTGAAATTGAACGCCGAACGTCGTCGCGAGGAAGCGGAGAGTTTAATCGAATGCAAGACCAAAGAGATAGACGAAGACGAGATGAAGAGGAAGCAAATGGAATCAGAAATCGAGATTTTGAAGAGAAAGAAAGACGATTTAGACCAGAAGACGAACGAAATTTTGATCGAGTTGAAACTGAGCGAAACGCAGAGAAGAAATCTGGAAAAGCACCACGCCGAGTGCGAGAAGAAGCGAGTGGAAGAGAAGCAAGAGATGGACGTCATTTCGAGAGACCGGGACGTCATCTCGCACGCGCTAACGAGGCGAGAGGAAGAATTAGCCATGACGTACGAGAAAATCAAAGTGCAAAGATCCGTTTTGGCGCAAGGTCAAAGGGATTACGAGGCGAGAACGAGAGAGATCAAGGCGTTGAAAATCAATTTGAGCACGCAGACGCACGAACTCGAACGCGAGCGACGCCGAGCCCGGGAAGCGGAAACGTTAGAGAAAGAAGTGAGAGTCTTAACGCGTTCCTTGACGAGAGAGAAAGCGAAAGTGCGCGCTTTGAGCGAAGAGTTGGAGAACCCATTAAACGTCCATCGTTGGCGCCAACTCGAAGGCAGCGATCCGAACGCCTTCGAGTCTATTCAGAAAATCCAACAGCTACAAAGACGATTGGTACAAAAGAGCGAAGAGGTGATGAAATTGGAGAGAGAGTTGGAAGATAAGAGAATTCAAAGCGAAGAATTGCGAAGAATTGCGGAAAAACGCGTCACGGAGGAAGAACAAACGCAGATGTTGCGAGAAAACCAAGCGATATTAAAGGAAAAATCCAAGCACTTGAAAGCGTTGCGTTCGGAGTTGAACGCTCAGATTCAAAAAGCGGACGAGTATCGCCTCGAGGCGGAAAGCTATCGAAACGAGCTGGACGAGATTAAGGAAATGCTTTTCCGAGCGAAGAAAAATGAAAGAGTAGGCGTCTTCGTCTGATTCTGATGAAACTTTTTCTTCTTATTATAAAATACAAATCCTCCAATACGCGTGTGGTTCTTTTCTTCTTCTAAACTTTCTCTCTCTTACTTACCCATAGTCTCAATCGCGGATACCATCGCCGTAGACACGTCGATCCCAATTTGATGCGTAGCTTTTTCGTAATCGTCCTTCGCCGCTTGAAACTTCGCCGTGTGTTCGCTTAACATTTTTCTCACCACCGTTTCGTCCAAGTGTTCCACCGGAACCGCTTCCACCGCTAAGATGTCCACGGAGCTGTCCGCGTGCGCGAAGGCGAAACCCGAAGAGACGAAATACTGTTTATTATAATAAAGAATGATGAGAGAACAAATATATATATAAAAGGTCAGCGTTCTTTCGATCATCGATGAAACGAAGATATAAACGCGCTCGACGAAATCGAATAATCAAAGCGATGACTTCTTCTTTCAAAGTCTTTTGGGAAAAAAAACAGGTCTTTTGGGAAGCACGATCGCGCAAGTCAAAAAAGAAACTCTTGTCTACGTACTCTGCTCGTCACGCTTTCCTTATTTTCCACGGAAACCACCCCCGGTCGTAGCTTGGCGACCACGGGAACGTGTCCAGGCAAAATCCCAAAGTCCCCGGTTTCTGCTGGGACTAAAACCATGTTCACTTCCGCGTCCGCGAAGACCGCTTCGTGGGGCAAACGAAAATTCAACTTCACCGTTTCCGGAGGCGGACCGGCGTTTTTCACCTCCTCTTCGCCACTCTTCGCGACGTCTTCGGCTGGCATGTACGTCGACGGCGTCCCCGGTGGGTCCATCATCGACGGGCGGTATTTATCGAACAACTCTTGGAATTTTTCCACGGACGTTTGCGTCGATTCTCCTCCTGCGTAATTTGATCGCGAGGAGGTGGAAATCATTCGATTTTGATGAGAAGAAGAAGAAGAAGAAGAAGAATACAACGCAGACAACCCGGCGGAAGTCGAGGAGGAGGAGGAGGAAGACGAAGTCTGATTAGATCTGCGGAGGATCGCTTGAGTGAACGCTCTGCGCAACGCCATTATTATTATTATTATTATTAGTATGTGTGTTTTATATGAGAAGAGGTTTCTGTAGTATTATATTCTGTGGTTTTGTTTTGCTCTTTTTTTTCTCTTTTTTAGTTGTGCTTTTTTTGGTCCAAACTGCTTCATTACAATCTTCTTCTAAAAATCACTCCTCTTTCCTGTACGAGCTTTCACCAGTACTTCGCTTTTTTCCTTTGGTTTTTCGGTAGAATGCGATGACTTCGACGAGACACACGTATACAACGATTAAAAAAGCGGTACCGAAGAAAGCCTCGAATCCACCGTAAAAGAACGCTTCGAGGAAGTGGTACGAACGACTTCCGTCATCGGGAAGCTTCTTCTTCTTCTTCGTATTTTTTCTCGTCGTCGTCGTCCTCGGAGAAGAACCGCCAGGAGGAGGACTGTTGTTGTAACAATCCAATCGGACTTTGTGCGAGGCGATGGTTTCCTCTAACGCCTCGACCATGGCGTTTGCATCGACGATGGAGGATAAGACGAAAGTGGTGGCGCGTTCCCATTCGCGCAAAGTAGTCGCTTTGACGGCTTCCTCGTGTTTGAATTTTAACAAACGCGAGCGAGCGAGGAAGGTTTTGCGCAACGGTTCCCGCGGGAAGGCGTGGGCGAACGTGTTTTCGTTTTCGCCGTCCTCTCTGCAGATGTCGTGCAGAATTTCCAACCGCGTTGCGATGAAGCGTCTGATTTTTTGCATGCCAACTGCAATGGTCGTTCGTTTGGCGCCGTCGATGATTGCAAACGAATCGCCCTCGCCGGCGGATAAAGGCGTGAAGACGTCGTTACCGATGGCCCAGGATAAATCCACGTCGTCGCGATCGACGTCGACGTGTATGCCAAACAAATTTGTCATCAACGACGCTTTCAGCGCACGCAAGACGTCCGAGGAATCCACCCACGCGTTTTGCGTCGGGTCGTCTTCGAAACATTTGAACGAAGGAATGTCGATTTTATGTTTCTTGCTGTTACGCACGGCGACGATGAAAGAGTTGTCTTTGGCTATTTCCGCTTGCTTCCCATCGGTAAACGCGCCGAGTTTACCGTGCGTGGTTAACTTCAAATCGAACAGAAATACCGGTATAACTTTTGTCGTCTCGTCACCGTCTCTCAGACCGAGTTGCTTTCGAATGCCTTCTTCGTATTCCTCGACCCAAAAGAGAAGCTCGCTTTCGTCCACGAGAAATTCTTCATCATCTTCTTCAAAACCTCTAGCACCGCTGCTATTACTATTACTACTCGTTCTCTCGCTATTTCTATTTCTATTTTCTATGCTTTTCCTTATTCTGTTCGTGTTCGTGTTGCTGCCAGAGTAATGCATGGCATTTTTGAACGCTTGCGCGCACAACGGGCACTCGTTAAAATCAACCTCGCGTTCGTTCACTTTAATCTTTCTCCCGGGAAGAAGTGCTTTCTGTAAATACTTTTCGACGCGATGGTCGGGATCGATTTTCTTCGCGTCTCGTTCGCTCTGTAAATTGAACGGAAGTTCCGATATGCGAACGAGTTCAATTTGTACGTGTGAAATCCACGCGTCGTCAGTCTTGAATTTTACCATCATCTTTTCTTTGCCGCCGCTCGATACCGATGACGATGACAACGACCCGAAGTGCTCGTCCAAAAATTCGCGCCTAATCGACGGCGCAAATAACGTTTTACTCGCATCGCCCAAAAAACCGGCGATTGAGGCGGATAATAGCGGAACGTTTTCCTGTTTCGCGTGCGCGCCTAAAACTTTCGGAGGTACTCGTCTGGAGTAATCGGTCGTAAACTTTGTTCTCTTCTTGGTAAACCCGTTTGGGCCGCTGGTTAAATCTACCCAAGCGTACGCCGGAGCCGACGGAGAAGAAGATGACGACGCGTCGTCTCTCGATACCATCGACGTCCCGAAACACTGACTCGAATTCGACGACTTTTTATCATACTTTTTATCATCACCGCCACCACCACCCTCGTGACTCAGAAACGAATACACGTACTGCACGCTTGCTTTGTTATCGTTTGGATTCTTCGGCCGTCTCGGATTTAACGCGTAAATCACGTACGGTGAAAAAACGTCGTCCTTCTCCGTCCTATATACTTTCGTCATATCGTCGTCCCCGCCAAACACGTTATCCTTTTCGATAATTCCATCTACTTTTCTAAAATCCACCGTATTCTTCGCCTTACTCGTCGAAGACCATTCTCTTTCGACGCGAACATTTTCCTGTATCGCTTTCTCAACCTCTGCGTTTACCTCTTTCCTCGCGTGCATCACGCGATAGTGAAAGTGCATTTTATACATCTCTCCTTCGCTCAACGCGTCTGACTTTACCGTCTCTAAAAATGGTTCGATGTCTCGTTTCGTCACTTTCGCGAGAAAATTTCCGTCTCGGTGGAAGCCGGACAGTTTCAACGACACCGACAAATAGAAATCGATCGGTTTCGTTCGCCACTCGCGATAGGTAAACACATCTTCGGGAGAAGAAGAATCTGAATCTGAAGAGCGTTGTTGTTGTCCATTCACTTCCTCTTTTGTGTCCTCGCTAAACTCCGAGTAACTGTCGTAGGTGTTGAAATCCGTCCGCCACGGAGACGTTTTCCCGAGAATGGTGGACAGTTCTGCTCGAGCACGAGCGGCTGTGTGTAAATCATCATCGTTTCGTTGCGCCGACGAGACAAACGAGAAGAACGAGAGCAGTAGCAACGACGAACATACTCTCGCCAGGCACACCATCGCTTTTTGGCCGCTCATTTTCTCGTTTGATGTCGTCCTTTTCTCGTGACAAACAACAGAAGCGCTTTCGAGGGGAATGAGGGGAAATGGAGATGTGAAATGTCTTCACATGTACACGCGCGAATAGAAGAGCGCTGTTTGCGAATAGAATAACACTAATAAGAATACGAAAAGCAGCGGTAAGAGAACACCAATAGATAACATCAAAATGGAAGCATCCTCGTCGTCGAATGCAGGCGGTGGTGGTGGTGCGAATAACATACATTTAGGACAAACGTCCGATATCGCGACGGCGTTTTTAACCGCTTTGGATACGTCGTTATCGAAGAAATGGCGCGAGGAAGACCGGATGTGGCGGAAACAAGACGTCAGTTACAGAAAAGAGGAACGAGAGTATCGAATTGTAGAGCAGTTATATCGAGAGCAACAGGTGAACTGGAGGAAATCGGACGTGAAACAAAGGACGTTGGAAAACGCCAGATGCGTGTGGAACAGATACGTGGAAAAGAACAGACGAGACGTCGAGGAGAAATCGGAACAGTTGAAATCGATATCGAACTTATCGGCGTTGATTGCAGGATTCGCGGTGGTCTCTTTAGTGGAGTTGAACTTTACGAACGATTTCGAGAAAATGCCTTCGCACGTGAGCGAGTGGTTGATTTGCGCGTACGCGGCGTCGACGGCGCTCGTCGTCGGGTTGATGTTGAACGCGATGGTGTTGTGCACGTTTATTCTGAGTTCGATTTTAAAGAGAGGAAAATCGTACGTCTCCGAGGACGAGGAGGCGGAGTTCTTGTTTCGATGTCGAAGGTTTGCGAACCATTTTAAACCCGGGGATTACCCTCCGCAACCGAAAAGGACGTTCGAGAGACACTGGGAAAACAGGTGCGAATCGAGTTGGAAGAAAGCGTTTTACATGTTCACGTTGGGAGTCCCGATTTTCTTGGCGAATTTAGCGTGTTGCGCGTGGTTGAAGTTTTCGTACTCGAAAGTGACAAACGGTGTCGTCAGTGGGATCGTCTTTCTGAGCGCGTGCGTGTGGGCGAAAACGAACAAAGATTGGGGTTGGGAAATCGCTCGAGGAAGCGACTCGGCGCGAACGAGTATCAACGGGGGTATTAGGAAGAATCTGAAACGAGGCGCAGACGTTGGCGGGAAAATCAACGGTTTGCCGTTCGATTGGCACGCGCGACCGAAAGAAGAAGACGACGAGGAGGAGGACGAGGAGGAAGAAGAGGAGGAAGAAGAAATAGAAGAACGCGACGACAAAGACGAAAAATCCGACGACGACGACGTACACGACGTTTACGACGAGAAAGACCAGAGAGTGTTCGTCCCGATTCACCCCGACGAAAAGGAGTGACGATTATTCAGAGAGAGAAAGAAAGAGAGAAAGAGATGATGATGATGATAATAATGATGATGCCTTTAGAAGAATAGCCAGAATATATATTCCGTAGCGAGCAAAACCGCCTCATTATACAAAGAGTAGTACGTGTAAAATCCGACGAGATAAAAAAGTGTTCACACTCTTGGCAAAAGTTTTCACTCGGTTGAAAAAAAAAAAGAGGGGAACAAACGCTCGTCATTTTTTAGCATAAGAAGAAGAGAGATGTCATCGGGAAGAAGATATTATACTAACGATAACGGCACGAGGAGCAGCAGTACCACCGCGACGAATACTACTCACCACCACAACAGAGGATATTATATTCAGAGCAACTTTTTTAAGAGCGAGGAGGAGAAGGAGGAGATGAATAAAAACGACGAAAACGCGCAGCCGGGGAAGAATCATCATCGTTCGTCTCATTTTCAACACCAACAGAAGTCCTCCGCCTCCACCGCGACGGCGAAAGAACTCCTCCATCGCGCGAGAAGCGAAATCGTGAACCAAGTGAGAAAGGATATTCGAAACTCTTCGAACACGTCGTCGTCGTCTCACGGGGGGGACTTTCGTCGCGAGAGGGAAGCGTTGAAAGAAAATAATACGAATACTAAAGATGGTCTTGGGTTCCAAAGTCGGTTCCCGAGCGCGTTTGGAGGTGCTCAAAATATTGACGGAAACGACGAGCAACAACATGTTGCGCGAGAAAAGCAACGATTGGAAGAGAAAAGACGGAAAGCACAAATGGCGGAGACGAGTTTACACGAGAAGATGGACGAGACGAAAGAGAGGATCATGGAGAGAGGAGGAGGAGGACGGAGTCGCGCCGCCGCCGCGAATACTACTACTACTCATACTACGCACAACAGCAGTAAAAATGTCTCGCAATGGATGGACAGCGTGGTGGCAAAAGCGAGACACGACGCGTCGATGTCACCACCATTACAACAGCATAGCAGGAATAATAATAATAGTAGCAACAATAACTCCTCGGCGACAGAGAGTTTGAGAGAGGCGGCGAAGAACGCGAGAGAGGCGGTGACGAGGGCGGTGTACGGCACCGCGACGGCGCGACACGACGAGGGGAAAGAGAACACGCCTCCTCCAGTTGTCCGACGAAGCTTTAGCGATCCTTCGCCTTCTTCTACGATGAATTATCAACAACAACACGAAGAGACGGACGCGAAAGTGACGAAAGCGATGCTCAAATCTGCGTTGAAACAAACCGGAGAGTTACGAACAGAACTGAGAGAGACAAAATTGACGTTAGACGGCGTCAAAGAAAATTTGGAAACCGCAGAGAACGACTTGAAGAAGGAAAGAGAGAATCGCGAGGAAGATAAGCTGAATTTCGAGGCGGCGAAGAACGAGTTGGAAACGTCTCGCGAGGCGGCGAGGGAAGCTTTGGCGAGAGAAGTGAGCGTGACGCAAGAGTTGACGAAAAAGTTGAGCGCGAAAAGAGACGAAGCGCTGGAACAAAGAAACTTGGCGGATAAGTTTAAGAGAGAGTTGGAACAGTTACGAAGCGAGCTGAGAAACTTGAAGAACGAAAACGAAAGTTGGATTCGAAAAGCCGAAGCCGCGAATGAGACTTCGAGACGAAGATCGGGCGACCAACAGAAGGACGTGCCAAAAGTTTCCTCGTCGTTTCCTCAACAGCAACAACAACGACCGCAGCAAAACGAGCAACAAAAAGTAAACGCGACGACGACGACGACGACGGCGCAAACTCACCAATCGCAACAACAACAACAAGTCAACTGGTCTCGAGAGCGTCGCGAGGCTGAAGAGTTGAAAACAAAAGGAAATCGCGCGTTCCACGCGAACAAGTTTGACGAAGCGTTACAATCGTACACGGCGGCTTTACAGGTGAACTTTGAAGACCAACCGTTCCGCGCGGTGCTTCACGCGAACAGAGCGGCGGCTTTGCAGTCGTTAAAGAAACATTTAGAAGCGATTGTCGCGTGTTGCGAGAGTCAATTTTTTGATAAATCGTACGTTCGAGCCATTCAACGACGAGCGGACGCGTACTTATCCATCGGCGATTGGACGATGGCGGCGAAAGATTTAGAAGCTTTAGTGCCAATCATGGGCAAAGAGTGCGACGCGAAATTGCGAGAAGTCAAGATGAACATCCAAAGAGGCGTTCATATCGAACACTACGCCGTCTTGGGCGTCTCCTCTCGAGCGAGCGCTTCAGAGATTCGAGCGTCCTACCTCAAGAAATCTTTGAAGCACCACCCGGATAAAGCGGAAACCGAGCACACGAAAGAGATCGCAGAGTTGATGTTTAAGAGAGTGGTCGAGGCGTACAAAGTGTTGAGCGATGCGAACGCTCGGAGAGCGTACGATAACAAGAGGATCCTAGGCTCGAGCAACGCGTACAACAGAAGATATTAATTTTTAGTAATACTTTTGAGAAAAAGAGAACTTTCGTCGCGCGCGTACTGTAGGTGTTATTGTTGAAGTCAGAACATGACTATTAAAATCACTACTGCTATACTTTCCTTACTACTACTATTACTACTACTATCACTACTTTTATGCTCTACATGTTCCTCACCGCTTTCTTCATCTCAAAACCGGCGTGCGCTCCGAAAATCTTCTGCAACGCCCTCACCGCCGGATACATAACTTTCGCCAAAATATGATCTGGTTTCGAAAACGTCTCCACTTTAAAATACACTCGGTCGTTTTGCAAGTCCTTCTCCACGGTAAACTTCTCCTCTCCGGCTAATAAGTGCCCTTGCAAAGTCGTGTGCGCGAAGGAATACGACTTCTTTTTCTCTTCGCTTACGTATGTGATTTCCAGCGGATTGAGCAGCCACACCCTTGGAAACGGTTGAATCATGACGCACACTTTTTGCCCTTTTCTCACTCGCGTTGCTTCGTCCACTTCGGTCCATCCGAGTTGAAACTGTTTCCACGATTTCAGCGCGCTCTTGGCTTTTTCGTAATCCACGTCGCCGTTCGTGCCGAGTAACACTTTCGTCTCGTCTATGGCGTAACAACACGACTTCGTCTTCTTCGCAAAATTGGTAAAGTTTTTCGTCTTTCCGACGTCCTCCTCGTCCACGTTGAATGAATGATTCTTCTTCTTCTTCTTCTTCTTCTTCTTCTTCGCATCTGTTTCGTTCGTTCCTTTTCCTCCAAATCCTTTTTGTCGCGATCCAATATTCTCGAGTATTTCTCGCTGCGTTTTCACGCTCGGTTTCTGTCCGAACGTTATAAAAAAGAATACTACCATGTGTATTCCGTGTGTATATTCTCTTGAGAGTATCACGTTCCTATATACGTTTTGTCGCACACTTTTACAGAAGTGTGTTCTTTTTTTTATCCAAAACACACGCACACACAAAGAAAAAAAAGACCGTCTGACGTCATAATAAATCTCTTCCACACGACGAGAGATACAAATTTAATTCACTTTAGACAAGAAGAAGAAGAAGAGACAGTATACTTACGCCAGAGTATGCTCCCTTTGAAAGCAGTCACGTCTCCTTCTGTTGTTCTCACGTCTCACACCGCGAGTAAACAACTTACCAAGAAAAGAAACATTCGCATGAGCGGTTTGTTCGACATGTTGACGGGAAAAGGCGGCGAAGGAACCCCGAAAGTGAACGCGTCTTCGATTTACGAGTTACCGAACGGTACAGACGTGGACGGGAACGAATTCGACTACTCTTCGTTAAAAGGGAAAGTGGTGTTAATCACGAACGTGGCGTCGAGGTGAGGCGCGACGCGCAGCAATTATGAGGGACTTGTTGCGCTCGAGAAGAAATATAAAACCGAAGGTCTGGAGATTCTTTTGTTTCCAAGCGGACAGTTTGGAGGGCAGGAGTTGGCGAACAACGCGGACATTAAAAAGTTTGCCAGAGAGAAAGGGTTCAACGGGACCGTCATGGCGAAAGGAGACGTGGAAGGTGCAAACGCAACGCCGATGTGGTCGTATTGTTTGGACAAATTTCCGGGAGGCGTAGGATGGAACTTTAAGGCGAAGTTTATCGTCGACCGCGAAGGCAACGTCGTGAACAGAAACAGTTCCTCCGCGCAAGACCAAGAGGCGCTGATTAAACCGTTGCTGTAAAAAAAAAAGAATAAGAACAACAACAGCGACAACAACAACGAGAAACGAAAACGCGAGCGAGAAAGAACGAGATGGAAAAAGTACGCCGCCGCGAAAAGAAGCGTAATAATAATAATAATAATATGTCCTCGCAATAATAATAATATAGCAATAAAGGCGTTTGTCTTATACCGCGAGCGCGAAGTATATTCGGCCCTCATCCGAATAGCGCTCCAACCAAAGCAAACGAGACGTTCCGCAAATTCTACTAGTTTATAAAAAAACAACGTGATTGTTTAAACGTAAAAGATCATTACGCATCTTTGTTTAGACTTGATAAGAGAGTTTGCGCGGGTTCGTCCCGAGGATTTTAATAGAAGAAGAAGAAGAAGATACACTTGTTTTTAGAGAAGGAGTTTGTTGTAAAAAAATAAAGAGAGAGACAAACTCAAGATGTATATCTATCGCGATCATAATCTATGTATCTACTACTATGTATCTATCTCACAATCTCTTCTTAATTTACTTTCGTTGTTTTCACTCGTTCCGTTGCTTGTTTCATCACGTATGTCATGCCGATGAAGGGTAACGCGACTATCCATTTCAAGATTCGATAGTGCCTTTCGTGAAAAGAAACCGAGTACGTATCCGTCGCGACGACGCCTGAACCATCCTTCATTTCGATAAAAATTTCGCCTCGAGATTTCACTTTCGGCACTCTGAGAGTAATTTGATCAATCTCCATGACATCTTCGTAATATTTTGACGCTTTCTCCATGAAATTCACGTCCAGCGCGTTCAACGTTACCGTGACGACGTACGGACCAAAATTCGACGCCTTTTTCTTCATTTTGGAACCAAAAATGCTTCGGTTATCGCGCATGCGATATTTAATCGTCATAAATTCTCCTCGAGCGTCGAAATATCCGCGATCTTCTCCGTAAATACCGAAATATTTATTCCTGTGCGTCATCAAGTTTGCGGATAAAAATTGAGACTGTTGTCCTTCCAGGGCGTGCGCGTGCGGACCGGAATGCGTCGCTTCGAAACAATGCACCTCGCCATTCATCGTCGCCAAAATAATACTTAAATATCCAGAATTCGTTAAATCATCAATCAAAGGAAGAGCGTAAGACGTTTCGCCTACATCGATAACGTCTCTGCATCCAGTTTTACCGTCGATGATGTAGACGTAACCGTCGAAAGATGTCGCCACGAGCGATAAACTCTCCGGGGAAGCCTTTCTCACTCTTCCCAAAGCAACCGGCGCTAAGATTCGACCGCCGGTATAAAACGGGAACGGGTACTTCTCCTCGCCAGTTTCGGCGCTCAAAACGTGAATTGCACCCGACGACGTGCCAACGACGATTTCTAGGAAATGGTCGCCATCTACGTCGCCCAGCGTTGGATTCGCCGAGATCGCCGATTGTAAGTGTTTCTCCCACAAAATGTCGCCGTCTTTCGTGAACACGGCTACGTTTCCTCTCAAATCGCACGCGATAAATTCATAGTACCCATCGTTATCGAAATCAGCGACCACAATTGGCGCTTGAATCTCGCCCATTTGTTTCGGAAACTGTCGCGGATTTTTGTTTTCCAAAGTTTTCCCGTTCAACACGTAGACGTTTCCCGTAGACGTCGCGACGATGAGTTCATTCGTACCGTCTTTATCGATATCTAAAACCGTCGGTTGCGAGAACGCGCGCGCTCTGAATGCAGTCGCTTCTACGGAAACGTCCAAAATGACTGAATTTTTAACTCGATATTCGTTCGCGATATCCAAGAGAACGATACCGGTGGCGAGATACTTCTCCGCTTCGATTTTATTCCTCTTCCGGTATTGCATGCTGGATAAATCTTCTCTCTCTTCGTCGAAAAAGTATGAAACCGCGAGTATCAGTTCTTTTCGACCGTCGTTATCCACGTCAGCAATAATTGGTGAACATAAAACGTGTGCGTCTATGTATACGTTGTTCGCGTCTTTTCGTTCTCGGATTCTCGTTTCGTCTTCTTCTTCTTCTTCTTCTTCTTCTTCTTCTTCTTCTTCTTCTTCTGTTTCTTCTGTTTCGTCTTCTTCCAAAACGTTCGTGCCTTCCTCCTCCTCCTCCTCGTCGTCGTCGTTGTTGGTGCTACTACTATCTTCACCATCCTCATCGTCCATGGTAAACTTTATATCTTCGAGCGTGCTTTCGGCCAACACTTTTCTCCCTCTTCTTCTACTCTCCTCGCTCTTCTCGGAAATTTCTTCCGGAGGCGGTTCTCTCCCGTGACCGCTCAAAGAAGGCGCGTCGAACCCGGAATGCTCCCAATCTCCAGGCGCGCGCATCGGCTCTTTCGCCTTCCGCTTTAATTCTTCTAAGTGTTCCTTCTCCTTTCGCTCGCGTTCCGTCTCTTTCTCTTTGAACCAATCTTTCGTCACTTTCGCTCGAGGGAGTCGAGCGACTTTTACGTCCACATCGCCCCTCGCGTTAAACTCTAAAATCTCCCCGTCGTACGTGGCGACGATAAACTTCTTCTCGTTGTTGTTCCTATTATTATTATTACTCTTGTTGTTATTTTTCGTGTCATCGTTATTCACGTACACCGCGGTGCTCCCGTGCAGTTTACTCTCGCGAAATATCGGGAATCGACCATTCGCCACCGGTTGCCCGGTTTCCGGTTCCAACAGTTCAATCGCGTGCACGAACGTGTTCACGAGAACTTCTTTGTGCCCGTCATTGTGCACGTCCACTAACAGAGGAGTCGCGTACACGGAAGACGAGACGCGTTGGCGCCATTTTAAGTGCACGTTTGATGGACAATATCCTCCAACAAACTTCTTCTTCTTTGTCTTCTTCGAATCATCTGTGAGTATTCCTCGTCCGATTTTCTCCTTGAACGAGGCGTCTGGTTTCGCTTTTCGTTGCAAGAATATGCTCCCGTCGTTATTAGTGTTAGTATTATCTGAAGAGTATTTCATCAAAACGTCGTCGTCGTGCGTTATTTGTTTAATATCAGAAGCAGAAGATACAAAAAACAGCAGAGACGAACACATTACCAACAACAGACTACTCATTCTCATTCTCAACATCATCATCATCATCTTCTTTTGTAACGTCGTTTACGTCGAAATCAGGTCGTCACTAAAACGATAACACTACTCCTACTACTCATGACAACAACAACAACAATAAAACAAGAAGGAAGGTAGAAAAAAGGAATTTTCGACGATGATGTTGAGATGCGAAAGAGCAGACAAATGAAGAAAATTTATTAGAAAAAAGAGCAGTCAAACGAAGAGAAAAAAGTATTCGTCAGACGAAAGAACTGCTAAAGAATTCTTTAAGAAGAATATATACTATTAAATGTCGTCGATCGCGACGCAACGTCTGATGGCCGAACGCAAAGCGTGGCGGAAAGACCGACCTTTTGGCTTTACCGCCGGGCCGACGAAAGAAGTAGCATCAGAAACAACGACAACAACAACATCAGGAGGAGATAAAGGAGGAAACAATGTGAATTTCTTCAAATGGAAAGCGTTGATTCCAGGACCGAGAGATACCATCTGGGACCAAGGGTTTTACCCGGTCACGTTAGAGTTCAACAAAGAGTACCCGGTGAAACCACCGAAAGTGAAATTTCCGGAAGGGTTTTACCACCCGAACGTGTATCCGAGCGGAACCGTGTGTTTGTCCATCTTGAACGAAGAAGAGAATTGGTCGCCCTCTATTACGGTGAAACAAATACTTTTAGGCGTTCAGGATTTATTGAAAACGCCAAACCCTTTGTCACCGGCACAGTCGCCGGCGTACGTGATGTACACGCAAGATCGGACGGAGTATAACAGATTAGTGAAAGAACAGAGTAAAAAGTATCCAGCTCCGATTTGAGATTGGTTGCGCTCGCGATGACGAAATACGCTCAAGAAAGAGAAAGGAGTAGTACTATTACTAGCATTCATCCATCACGCTTAGAAGATTGAAAAAGATAGCGAAAACGGTAGATATAAACAACAACAACAAGAGAGGAATTAATAATAATAAAGAGCAAGCAGCTGCACGTCGTATTAAATAATGTAATTATAAAAATGGTAGTAATATAATAACGACGACGACGTTAATCCTGTTTTCTACCGCCCAAACTCGAGACCGAGCCAGTTTCGCCTCTCATCCTCAAAGCGAATACGGAGCCACCTTCCCTGGCTGCATTCGGTCTCGCCGGGTACGCACCAACTCTCGGAATCTCGCCACCACCTTTAATAAACGCGTAGTCGACGTACGGCGGGTCGAAGACAGCCGGAGCGATTTCCATGGCGCCGCCCGGGATGGCGTTGTCCGTGATTTGCTTGAAGTTTTTGATGATCGTCACCGCTGGCCCCGGCGCTCTCTTACCCAAAATTCGTTGCGTTTCAAAGACGCCGAGCAATCTTTCGCACGTGCCGTCTTGAGAGACAACTTCCAAGCCTTTCGCCGGGTCTGAGTACAAATACGGCGCCAAAGCGGCCAACTCGTTCGGACCTTTACCCATGCGTTTGAACCACGCGAGTAACTCTGCCCCAGTCGCGGTTTCCAAGTTTGGAATCAACCCTTCCGGATCGGCTTCGGTGGCGTCCAAGCGTCCAACGCGCACCTTCGCGCCCAAAAACGGGTTCGTGCCGATGAACAAGAACTCGTAGTTGTCGTCGTTCCCGACTTCCTCGACGTAATCCTTTTTGAACTGGATTCTCGCCGCAAAGTGCGGGACGATGGCGATCAAATCCGCGTATGAAACCGGTTGCGTCGTCTCCTTATCGACAGCTTTCTTGATCTTCTCAATCGAAGCCATCGCTTTCTTCAAACCTTTATTTTCCGGTCGATCCAACTCGAATCGAACGGAACCGTTCAAACCGTACTTCTTCCCGACGACTGAGTGCGTCCCGGCGTCCGCCAACGCCAATCGACAATACGATCCAAAGTCCAAATCGATGTTATCTTCGATAATCGGAGCGATGTACTGTGCGTATTCAATTTGCGCTTTCGATTTGTTCGCCCCAGACGTTCTCGCCGCGCCTTCTAATCGATCGAGCGGTTCCACCTCCAACTTTGGCAAGTTCACCGCTCTCTTCGCTTTAATCGCATTCATATCTTCGTTCGCGGACATGTCTTTCTCCTTCAAGAGATCTTCCGCGAGAGAGCCTAAATCCAAAGCAAGAGCGGATTGCGCAGCCGAGGTACCGATGACGGTCATCGCGAGCAACGCGTTGCGTCTGTTCACCGAACCGTTGTTGTTGTCGACATTCGCATCGTCGTCGTCATCGGATTTTACAGAAGCTGCTCTCGCGCTGCGTTTTGATCGAACACAAACAGAAGACGACGAAAATCGCTTCTTGCTTTTGCTCATCATCAAACGCTGTTGATGTTTGATCGTCGAGGGTGTCGTGGAAGATGCGATCATGTTTGTTCAAATATTTATAAATCCGTGAGAGTGATGAGATGGATCCAACGAAAGAGTGATGAAAGATATTTTGACGCGATATTCCGTCCTTTTTCGTAAAAGCGTGTATTCGTGCTCTTTTTTCGAGCAAAGTACTACATTTTTTATTATACGTGTTCTTATTATTAGTATAATGATTATTACTTTCTACTTTCTCTCTTCTTCTCTCCCTTTTTGTTTAATCTTTGTTTAATCTTCATCCTCACCAAAATCGTCCGGGTTTTGAATACTTTCCGTGACTTGCGCGTACACCGCTTCGGTGATGATTGGGATTTCCGGGTACAAGCCTTGCACGGCGTTCCAAACGGAGTACAAAATAGCGTACGTGCCGTTGGCAAAAGCTAAGATTTCTACCAAAGCACCAAAGAAGGTGACCGCGAGGAAGAGGGGTAAGTATTGCATGATTAAACCGGCGAGCATGATGCAAATATCCAACATGATAGCTTGCATGGTGTTGTATCGAATAAAGTGCGGCACTTTCGGGTTCCTCACGACGGCTAAGAACAAACCGAAAAACGTGCAAAACGGAATGAACCCGTTGGAGTAGAAAATCATCATCGGCGCCGTGAAAAAGTCCAGAAACTGCAAAGTTAACGGGAAGAACTCAAACCCGTCGTTGGTGAAAGCGATGCAACCCATCATAGGGATTAAATACGGCAGAATAGCCAACAAACGGTCCTTCGCCGGCGGTCGGGTTCGACCTTTGTTCCACCCGTCGCCGCCGAACAAAGTCTCCATCAACGTCGCCGGTTTCCCTTCGTCTTCGCCTTCCGCAGCACCCGTGCCGTCGTACTTCGACGGGTCGAACGAGTCTGGAATGTTCGCCGCTCGGGTTCGTAAAAGAGCTCCTCTCTGTGTTTGTTATTATCGTTTAAAAAAAAGACGAATTTTGTATTAGTTTAGTAGATAAAGTGGTTTGTTGCGGGTTGTTACGCGATGAGAAAAAAAACAACACCTTTAACAAACGCGCGCAAAACAACCACGACGCGAACGCGAAAAACGTACCCTCTCGCTCCCAATCCGTTCAACAATGCTTAAATCTTGTGTTTCTCTTTTTAATTGAAATCTACTCGTTTCCTCGTGTCTCTTATTGATGCGCGAAACGTGTTGATGATTTTGCGCATTATTGACGACACTATTAACTACAATTTTTCTGTTCGAAATCGACGCCGTCTTCCCGGACGAGAAGTGCGTGCTCAATCGAGACCCGGTGCACACAGTCGCATCTATTCTTTGCATCGAATGCATGATAATTCGTTCTAAAATATCCTTCGCAAAAGCTTATTGTTATTCTCGAAGTTAGCTCTGCCGACGGCTAAGTTTTTTTTTTGAGGTGATACTCGTAGATAAAACAAAAGAAAGACTGAGGAAAGAAAAAAGGGGGGAAAAGCCTCTCAAAAACATTCATCACATCGTCACTCTTCTCTTATATATAGTACCATAAAAAAGAAGAAGAAGCGAGAAGAGAATACTACACACACATATAAGAAGAACAATAAAAATGACGAGAGAGGATGATTTATACCGCGCTTTAGGTTTGGAAAGGACGGCGAGCCAGGAGGAGATCAGGAAGGCGTATAAAACTACAGGTAATTAAGAAGAGAGAAAATTCTTTTTTTATACACGTGCTCGAGAGATATCATTCTTCCCCAACAATCGAATCAGTTCTTTGAACAAGAAGAAGAAGAAGCAAAGATAAAGAAGAAATGATATGGTTGTTGGGGTGTTTTGTGTCGTCCGTTCGTCCGTTCGTCCTTTATTCGCTCCTTTATGTACGACTCGCGTGCGAAAGGATAGTAGTTCTTTTACGTATACTCACACAACACTACTAACGGCACCCTTCTTTTTTCCTCCTCCTCCTCCCCCTCAACCTTCTTCGTTGTGGTACGTAAACATGAACACACAACACGACGATAAACAGCTTTAAAGAACCATCCGGACAAGAACTCTGGTAACATCGAGGCGACGGAGAAGTTCAAGACCGCCGCGGCCGCGTACGAGATATTATCGGATGAAAAGAAAAGAATAAAATACGACGCGTTTGGGATTGCCTATTTCCGAGAAGGAGGAGGAGGATCGGACGAGAATAGATATAGCAATAATGATAACGATCAAGGGAGGAGAGAACAACAGCACAGACCTTCGTCGTCGTTCCGAACGCCTCGATCGTACGAGTTCGGGAACTGGGCCAGAGGCGGGTTCTTTCGGGACCCTTTGGACGTTTTTCGAGAGTTCTTCGAGGAAGTGTCGCCGTCGAACGAGCACGGGACGCACAGACCGTCGGAGTTTTTCCCGAATATGTTTTTAGGGAGAGATCCGTTCGGCTTCGACGAGTTTGGTCGGTTACGAGAGGAGAGACGGTCGCTGTTCTCGGACGAGTCCATGAAGAGAAACGGGTGGAAGGAGAAAGCCGGGACGAGCTCGTCGACGAGAAAAAGCGAGTACGTGTTCAGCGCAAACGGAGAAACGGTGAAGAAAACGATAGAAACGGAAACCGTCGTCGGTGAAGATGGGGTGGCGAAAACAAAAACGGTGGAAACAGTAACTCACCCGGACGGGCGCGAAGAGAAGACGGAACACGAAGAGTTGGGGCCGCCGCCGAGCTCGATGAACAGACCTTTGGAAATCCCGTCGTTTCTTACCAGTCCGAGTCGCGGCTCGCTGATTCCAGGCACTCGACCCGGATCTCGACGATGGTAATCTTTCAGACAACAAACGCAAAAGGAGGAGGAGGAGAGAAAAGAGCAGAGCACGCCAGAAGTACGGAGGAGGAGGAGAAGGAGGAGGAGGTGGTGATGGTGCGCAATTATACATCATCATATAATAAAAACAAACAACTGAACATTCGCTATTATTAACCGCACTCGCGCGAGTGCAAAAAAAAGGAGGAGGAACATATACCCACGACAAAATGTAGCGAATTTGAAATATAAAACGCAAACGAGAGCACTGTACGCTACCGGTTAGTTATGACACACATGGAAGAGAAGATATTTCTTTTTTTATTCCGATACTACGCTCGTTTCAATTTTACGAAAGAGTTCAAAAAGAACCGCTTCTTTCTCTTTCCAAGAAAGCTTTGTAAAATCAATCGCGGCCGCCGCCGCAGACGATGTCGGGGCACTCACGTGCACGTAATCGTCGTTTTCGCTGCTTTCTTGTCCTCCTTCTCCGTCGTCGACGTCTACAACAACCAAGGCGTTTTTTTCTTGTTTTTCTTGTTTTTGTTCAATCTTTTGTTGTGTTTCTTCATCGATCGAGGAGGAGGAGGAAGAAGAAAAAGAAGAGGAGGACGCCGACGTCTTCGTTTCTTGCTCTTTCATTTTTCTTTCTCTCACGTCGTCTAAACACGAGATGAGAAACGCCTCGCAATCGTTGCGTTCGTTTACGTAAGCTTGCGCTAACTTCCGCAATTCGAGCAATTCCTTGTTTCGTAGAGAAATAGCGTCGGCGAAGTATTTCTCTCGTTCGCGAAGTTCTTCCGTCGCGCGAGATTTCTCATCCATCCAGCGGTTTCGCTCCTCATCGAACGCGGTTTTTAGTTCTTCGCACTCTTCGTTCAGTTCTCCCAAACTTACTCGGGCCGTGTTCAAATCTTTACCGATCGTTAGCGCCTTCTTCGCGGATAGTTTCGTTTCTTCTTTCGCTTCGTCCAATAATCTGCTCAGCGTAACTTTCTCGGAGTTTGCGGCTTCGATATCTTCGCGCAGTTTATCCGTCTCCGCGACGTGTAACCTCAGTGCCTCGGCCATTCGTCGATTATGCGCGAATATTTTTCGAACGTTCGCTTCCAATTTCTCTTCCATGGCCAACTCGTGTTCCCGCGTTGCTTTTTGAACGTTTTGTTCGAGTTCGTTTTGCATCTTCGCTGTGAGCGCGGATATAGCTTCCTCTCTCTCCTCGTCGATGTTTTCAATCTTCAACTTTGCGTTTTCCAGCTCCTGAGAGACTTTCATGTACTCTCGGTCGAACTTTGCTCTGTTCTCTACGTGTTCTCGCGAGTTTGCAATCGTAGTCTTCAACTCTTGAATCTCCAGTTGTAACTGCGCGACGACTTTCTCGTTATCGGCGTTGAGTCGATCCATCTCTGTCACTCTCTGATGGTTCGCAATCATCGCCCTCTCTCGATAATTCTTCCTCTCCTGATTCAAAAGTTGTTTCGCTTTTAACACCTCGCGTTCCTTCTCCAACAGTTCGCGTCGAAGATGGCTCGACGTTTCCATATTTTCTCGTTCTCGTCGTGCCATTTTTTCTTCCAAGAGAGAAACGAGTTGGAGATTTTTTTCTTCTTTTTCTTCCTTCTCTTTCTCTTTCTCTTCTTCCGAGGTGGTGGTGTTCTCCGTGTTTTCATCCTTACTCGCAACGATTGAATGATACATCCTGTTTTGTGTGATGTATTTAATCATCACGTGTTAGTATTAAAAGTATAATATAAGTCGTCGTTTACGTCCGTCTTTAAGAAAAAAACGAGAGAAAGAGAAAAGAACGAGAGAGAGAGAAAAAAAAACGAGAGAGACGCAACTCCTCTTCCTCCTTTCGCGTCGCTTTTCTGCTGCTGATGAAGGGGAGGGCGTGGTCTTCCTCCTCCTCAAAGTCCTCTTCAAACGCCTCCTTTTTGGTGTTATCTTCTTCGTTCATCGTTTTCTTCTTCTTCTTCTTCTTCGTGTTATTAAAATCCGAAGAAAGAAAGCTTCAACGCGTATTTTTGAAGGTTTGACCCGAGACGATTATCCTTCAGACGACGACGATTTGATGAGAGAGCAGAAAGAGTCCAACAAGAGAAAAAAATTCAAAAAAAACAAAAAAAAGAAAAAATTTCTCTCTTCGTCCCCTCCTCACTTTATTTCAAAAATGCCTCCGGGTCGACCGCCCCTTACAAAAATCATAAACGCTTTGCAGAAGAAGAAAGCGACGATGATTTCTAAAAAGAAAACGAACGTGAAGACGAAGACAAAGAAGAAGCCTTTAAAGATGAAGGAAGAGGACTTCTTTTTTAATTCCTCGGGAGGAATGATGATGACAGAGGAAGAGGAGGAGGAAGAAGAGAATAATAGAATATTAGCCCACGGAAACGACGAGGAAGAAAAAAATTACGAAACAAATGGAATGAATTTGAAAGAAATTCTGACGCAAAGATTGGAAGGCAGAGTCGGAGGTCCGACGAGAAGATCCGCCAAAGGCGGGTGGACCCCGGCCGAGGACGACGTTTTGAGACGCGCGGTGGCTATTTACAAAGGGAAGAACTGGAAGAAGATTGGTAAGAAGCGTTTATTATCGTCTCTCTCGGCATTATGTTTCGACATCATCTCCTCCTAAAAAGAAAGGATAGAAAAAAGCGCAGAAAGGAAAATTTTGAATTTGAATTTTTTTGGTTTTTTTTTTGGACGCGATTTTTTGCTCGCTCGTATTTTTGTTTGTCCCTTTCTCTCTCTCTTCTTCTTAAATATTAGATATGTTAACTGACATCATCATCATCATCATCATCATCTTTGGTTCTTCTCTTCCTTTTCATCTCCATTAAAACCAAAACCAAAACACATTACTTGTAGCGGAATACTTCAAAACGAACGAAGGCGTGGAGAAAAGAACGGACGTGCAGTGTTTACACAGGTGGCAAAAAGTTTTAAACCCAGAGCTGGTGAAAGGCCCGTGGTTGAAAGAAGAAGACGAGAAGATCATCTCGTTAGTCGCGGAGTTGGGGGCGAAACAGTGGTCGAAAATCGCGCAACAGTTACCCGGGAGAATCGGGAAACAGTGCAGGGAGAGATGGTACAATCATTTGAATCCGGAAATCAAGAGAGAAGATTGGAGCGAGGAGGAGGATTTGCTTTTGATAAGGAAACACCAAGAGTGCGGGAACAAGTGGGCGGACATTGCGAAAAATTTCGTCGGAAGAACGGATAACGCGATCAAAAATCACTGGAACTCGACGCTAAAAAGACGCGTCGAAGAGGCGTACGCCAAAGGGTTGCCCGCGGAGGCGGCGGCGTTTCACAACAGCTCGGACGAGAACGGGAAAAAGCTCTCCTCCGGGAAAGGCACCAAGTCGGCGAAAGCGTCGGCGAAGAACCAAAGTCAACAAGCCAGTTTGATCGTCGCAAAAACATCGACGGCGGAGTACAGGAAGTACGTCGTCTCAAACGATGACGGAGAGGATATCTTTGATCCGCTCGCCGGGACTGTTTTTGCGGAGACGAAGACGAACAGGAAAACTTTGGGTGGTACTGTTGGAGCGACGAAACGAGCGGCGGAGATGGGAGGGAAGAAGAACAACGGAGAAAACGCAAAGAAGTATCGCAAGAAGGATTCCAGTAATGACGCGGGCTTAGTATCAGCGGCGGCGGGGGCGCCGTACGAAATGAATAATCATCATCGTCAACACCATCACCACAACTCGCCGTCGACGAGATTTCATTTCCAATCGCCGAATACCTACGCCGCCGCCGCCGCGAGAACGCCCACGGACGTCCGAAAATACGCGAACGAGGAGGACGCCGAACGCGGATTCGAGGACGTCTTTGACGAACACGATAACACCATGGTGCACTCGCCGTTGGCATCGCCGTCGTTGTTGAATTGGGTCAACGGTGGTGGCGTCACTACGAGAGTGACTCCCGGGAGGCTTCACGCGCAAACGAACGCGCGCGAAGGCACCATGTACGATAAATACGTCGCGAGTCCACAACAACACGATTCGCCGACCAACCGTTTGCTTTCTCCAGAAATGAAGAAGAAAATGGCAACGACGACGATGATGACGACGACGTCTGCGCATCATCACAGCGACCCAAGCAATATTCCTTTCCATGACATGTATCAGAAAATGCAACAACAGTTGTTACAACAAAAAGAAGCAGAGAGAATAAACATGACGGGAGGGGCTTCGGTAGACCCTCCGCCGGCGCCAACGAAAGCGCCGAGAGGGTTCGCAGACGGAAGTTGCGCGTTCGACAACACCGCCATCACGTTCCAGTCGCCACCCGCGAGAGGAGGAAATGATGTCAGCACGAGTGCGCAAATGCACGCGGACGGCGACGGCGATGTCACCGCGAATGGATTGGTCGTGGCTGGCCTCGGCAAAGTTTCCAACTACGACGGAACTGGGAAAAAGACGAAGAAAAACAACAACCGTCTTTCTCACTTGTTTCGCATGGGTCAAGATAATAGCGTGGGAGGTGCGAATAATGGAGGCGCGGGAGAGCGAATGCCCTCTGTTTTGAGAGGGAAGCAGGAACGCGAAACTTTGGAACACCACATTGCTGCGAGCCCTCCGAGAGCGATGAAACTCGCAGACGCTGGAATGCCGATCAACTTTGCGGGCGGCTTCTCGCCGTCCAATTTCTTCAATCGAAACTGATTTGAGAAGAACTTTACCATATATTTTAAAAACGAGCCCTTCCTTTCCCCGATGTTGATATTATTAGTGAAAAGAGAGAGGAGGAGTATCAGTAGTAGAAATCTACCGAACTATTTGTATTTTGAGAAAAAAAGAAGAAAGAATATTTTGAATCAACGTAACGACTAACCATCAAAGCGTCCACGTCGCAGAAGAGGATGGGCGCAACCTCTCGCACTTTTCTCTTCTCCTTCTCGGCGGTTTCTCGCCGACGCGTTTTGTGACTCGACCGCCGTAGCCTTGTAACACGGCGAGCGGCGGTGTTCTTGGCACGGGTTCTTGATCCGTGACGCATCCGCCAAAACACGCGATTCGACTTTCGTTTCGCATGGTATCCACTAAATACCGTTCTGGAACCGAGTCATTCGATGTCGGCCATTGCACTCGTTCGAGGCCAAAATTATACGCGCACTCGATCCGCTTAAGAAATTTTGGGATGCAGCTATGACCGATGCGAGAAATGCGGAAATCTTTACCGGTATTCGCCGTATTTTTACACCTTTGAAGCATCTCGCCAGAGGTTTGCGATCCTCTGTTAGGATGAATATTGGTGTGAACCATCCACGAAGAGAGAGACACGAAGAGCTTGTAACCATCAGCCGACAACTCGTGTATCCAACTTATTTTGTTGAACCCGTACGTCACGAAAGATTCATCGAATGCTGGCATATCGTCGACATCGGCGCGCAATATTATCCACGGCTCGTAATAATACGGATGTCGACTCCCGAGATGATTCGCGCCTACCGAGTACGGTCGATGCTTCTCTGCGTCCTTCTTTTTCTCTGCAATAATCATCGAAAGCCACTTAGATACGTTTGTCGCCGCGTGCGCCACCGGCCAGTATTTTTCGCGGAACGATTCGACTATACCGTACTCTTTTATCAATTCTACGAGTTTTTCCTTCCGATTGAAGCTGTTCAAAACGTCCAACGACTCGCGCGAAAAGTCGTGTTCTTTCCGAAACGTCTCGACTCTGCGCAAGTATCGATCGTCTGCCGTGAACGATGGCAAAACTAATCCGTGCTTCGCGTTTGGTTTTAAAACTTCCTCAATTTCTTCGAGTAGCTCTTTTGATGGCGCGTCCGGAAAGATTTCGAAATCTACGTCGTGCAGAACAACGTACGTGGCGTTCAGCGTGCGTTTACATCCCGACAAGGCCAAATTTCGCAACGCGTTGACCGGGAATCTCGTTTCGTACTCTGGCAACGGGTCCACCGCGATGACGGTCAGACGATTTCTCGTGAACTCTCGAGTACTCGTACCGAACATCTCTCTCCTAACGTCCTCCTCAGAGGCGAGCACGGCAACAGACATCGTCCCCGACCACGTTTGCGCGAGCCTGGGGAGTACCGATTTTAACCGATCGAGAGTGCTCGGCGCAAACAAACATATCTCTCGGGCAAAAACGCCTTGGGTACCACTTTTATCATCGAGTTGTTGCACTCGTTTCTTCTTTTCCGGAGGCTTTTCCTCCTCGCGATAATACTGATCTTCCTTCGACAGTCTTCTCAAAGAAGACACCAGCAGTTTGTCTACTCTTTCCGCGTCGTCGTCTTCGTCTCTCCATCTTCTCTTCAACATGATAGTATTTTTTTCATATCTTCTAGGAACCCCCAACACCCTTTTTTCTTCTTGCGGGGTGACACTTTTGAGCAAGAAAACTGGTTCAAAAACCACGCGAGAGCAAAGAAAGACCACCCCGAAGAGGAACAACGACGCGACGATGGTGATGCTCCTCTTCTTCTTCTTCTCCCTCTTCTGAAAAGAGGAGGAGGAGGAGGAGAAGAGGAGCATCTTTCGTTCTTCTTCTTTTAAAAAGCAGCAAAAGCACTCAAAGTATTTTTTAAAGAATCGAAGAAATTTCCCAACAGAGAGAAGAAACAAAAAAGGGGCAACTTTCACACAAAAATTCTTTCGTCTAAATTCTTCATTATTAAGTACGAGTGAATTATAAGAAGAAGACAAAGAAGACAAAGAAGACAAAGAAGACAAAGAAGACAAAGAAGACAAAGAAGAACAGTAGCGTTGAGAAATAATGATGAACGACGACAGCGTCAAAGAAGAAGAAGAAGAAGAAGAAGAGGAAGAAGAGGAAGAAGAGGAAGAAGAGGAGGAATTAATGGAGTTGGAAAAGAATTTTCCTCCTCCTCTTCTCGGGGAAAACAACAACACGAATACGAACAACAACAACAACGTGAACAACAACAACACGAACAACAACACGAACGCGAAGAACAAGAACAACAAGAACAACAACATTCCTGGCGACGGCGACGGCGTTGAAGAAGAAGGCGTTGAAGACAGAAGAGAAAAGATCCAGGTTCCCGTGCACTTCTCGTGTCCGATTACTTTCGAGTTAATGCGGGACCCGGTGTTCATAGCCTCTGGGCACACGTACGACAGAAGGTCAATCGCGAAGTGGTTTCAGCAAGGTCACAAGACGTGTCCATCGACCGGGCAACGATTGAGGAACACTGAAATCACGCCAAACTTTGCGTTGAGAAACGCGATATTGGAGTGGGCGAAGGAGACGAAGTTTTTAGTCGACGCGGAAGGGGAGGAGTTGCTGAGGAACGTTTCGCAAAAACCAACCGTACAAATAGGCGGGACGTTGCAATTTGGAGACGATTTAGAACACGACGACGATGCAGACGACGACGATAGCGAGGGAGGAAGAAGACGAATGTCCACGGACGGCGGAGAAGGCGAGAACGGAGTCGCGGGAGCAGAGGGAAGAGAAGAAGCGGCGGGATTTGAAAATGTAGGAGGAGGCGAGGGCGGCGGAGCGAACGTATACGATACCATCGACGACGATCGAATTGAAACGGCAATTAATAACTTGGCGAGGCGAAATCCAAACATTACCGGCGATGCCGCCATGGGTGGCGAACCGAGTCCGAGCGCGCCGGAACACACCGTTTTAGAAGGCCACGAAGAAATCGTCTGGGCGGTTGAAACCACGAATAGCTTAGTATTTACGGCATCGGCGGATAAAACCGTGCGCGTGTGGGACATCCCATCGAGACGGTGCGTGCACGTGTTGGAAGAGCACACCAGACCGGTGCTTTCGCTCGCGGTGAGCACGAGGCACAAGAGACTGTTTAGCGGCTCGTACGATTGCACCGTGCGCGTGTGGGACATCACGACGTTTCGCAGAATGAAAGTGCTCTCTGGGCACACGGATGCCGTTCGCGCGTTGGTCATCCACGAGGTGAGTAAGAGCGACAAGAACATGCGAGATAGATTGTTTACCGGGTCCTACGATCACACGATCCGGGCGTTTGACGTGGTAACTTTAGAGCCGCTGGCGGTTTTGACAGGGCACGGCGGGCCGGTGAGAACGTTAGTCGTCGCGTTAGACCGCGTCTTTTCGGGAAGTTACGATAAAACCATTCGCGTTTGGGATGCCGTCAAATTGAAGGAAATCAAAGCGCTCACGGGCCACAAAGATGCCGTTCGAGCGTTGATCGCGCATAAAAATATCAACAAGCATTCGATGAACGCGACTACTAAAACTGAAACCACCGCCACCGCCAACGACGAGGCTAATAACGATACTATATCATCCTCAAAAAATCCAATCGTCTTGAGTGGTTCGGATGATTCAACCGTCAGAGCGTGGGATGCTCGCACGTTGAAATGTTTGCAAGTGTGCGTCGGCCACGAGGACAACGTTCGCGTCTTGGCGCTCGATTCGAGGTTCCTTTATAGCGGGTCGTGGGATAAAACCATCCGGTGCTGGGATTTACAAAATAATCTAGAGTGCGTCAAGGTGATTACCGGTCACACGGAGGCAGTTTTAGCTTTAGCGGTGATGCAAGGTCACGTCGTGAGTGGATCGTACGATACGACGGTTCGATTTTGGAACGCGAATTCGTTCTCGTGCGCGGGGATGTTTGAAGGTCACGAGGACGCCGTGAGAGTTTTAGCGTCGACCGGCGAAGGCGCGACGAAAGTATACAGTGGGTCCTACGATGGCTCCGTCGGGTTCTGGAGTCTCCCCACGGCGTTACCGGCTCGACAAAGAAGTCTCGGAAACACTACTCATACCACCGCTACTCAACAATCAGAGCAACAAGCGATGCAGGCGTCTCCGAGCTTGCCGACGCCGCCTTGAGGAAAGGAAGACACCTTTTTGTTTTTAGAAAATGTATTAATACTACTACACGAATTTCTGCTATGTTGCACTTACGCGCGCTACTTCTCTTGTTGCGAAGGAGGTGGACCGACGTCCATCCTTCGCAAGGTGTTCAAAAGCGAATACCTCGAAAACGCGACGTACAACTTTCTGTACCAAACCCATTGCGTGGCGTGCGTCCGCATCGCTTCCAAAACTAACGAAGGATTCCTCGAGCAAAACATGACCGAGGAGGAAGACGTTGAGGACGCTCCCGCTGCTAAACTACTACTATTACTATTACTACTCTCATTACTGGTATTTTTACTACCTTTCTTCTTCCTCGTGGTGGTGGTAATAACCGACGCCCAATAATCCATCGCCCCCATAAACGTCCTATAAAACGGCGTCGTCTCCAACACCCACACTTCTGGCACATTCTCTTCCGTATACTCCGCGTTCGGTATCGCCCCTAACTTGGCTTCCACTATAAACCGCATCACCCCTCGGTGCGTCTGCACGTGATTCGGGTGTTTCGACACGCCGCGCTCGTCAAACGTCAATATAACATCCGGCGAATAATGTTGCACGCACTCGTGCACCACGTTCGCTATTTCCTCCAAAGGCCACGCGTTCTCCATCCCGTCTTGTAAATCCTCTGAATCCGCAATCACGCAACCGTCCAATTTGAACACCTCTAGTGTTGATTTTTTCAATTCTTTCGCTCGCGTTTGCCCGAGACCAGAGGCGTTTCCATTCGAGAGACAAATACAAAAGACTTTCGTTGTCGTAATCACATTCGTTGTCTTCTTCAAACTCTCTAACGTCGGTCCGAAAAACATCGCCTCGTCGTCCGGGTGCGAGATGACCAGCATCACTTTCTTTTCTTTATCAAGAGAGGAGTCTTTTTCTTCAGAGTGAGATCGTCTGGAAAACAAGCACTTTTTCTGCGTTCCAACCGTCTCTTCCTCTTTTGCAAATCGCTCGCATTTGTACCTCGAATAATAATAATAACACGAATATAAAGACACGACGGATGCCACGCCGCACGAACAAAGCGCGTTGAGATGAGCATATTTATTGCCGTTGTTGTTGTTGTTGTTCGTGGTAGCGCTCGTTTTAATACTACTCGTCGAAAACGCCATCTTCTCAATACTCAGTCTTTCTTTACGTGAAATGAAGACTTTTGAAAATGGAAAAACGGCAAAACTTCTCAAACAGAAGAAGAAGAAGACGTTATTAAAATAATACCACATATATAATAATAATGGGTGAGGATTTTGAGAGAACGACGAGAGTGGTGTCGGTGGTGAGAGTGAAACGGAAGCGAGGCTCGCAGGAGGCGGCGGAGGTTTTGTTTTTGCAAGGAAAAGACGAGGAAGAAGAAGATGAACGAAAAGGAAACGATACAAAAGGGACGGACACGAATGGGATGAAACGAAGCATCAAGAAGAACAGTTATACGAATACCAGCAACAACAGAAGCGCGATCAAAAACATAAAAAACGACGACTTTGTCAAAGGCAGATACGACCGGGAGCTGGCGGCGCAGTTAGACGCAGTTTTAGGCGGTGGGAGTCAAGCGCTGCCTTTTCGTCGAAATTCGCATCAGACGACAAAAGAAGGTGAAGGTGAAGGAGACTTTGACGAGGACGAGGACGAGAAGAAAACGAAGAAGAAGAAAAGCAATAGAATGCTGAAAAAGTTCGTAAGATTAACGAGAGAAGCGGGGATGGAACAAAACGACGCGAGAGATGCGCAGACGGTGAAGACGTTGTTAGAGAGCAGAAGAAAAGGAGAGGATGGTGGCGGCGGTAAAACCACCAACACCGCGTCGACGAGGACGAGGAAGACGACAAAACGGACGTACGAGGAAGTTAAGGTCATGAGCGAAGAAGAGAGCATGAAAAGTTTGACGACGACAAGAAGAGATCATAATATCACCGACGAGGAACAAAGGAAGAAGAGAAATGTTCTGTCGTCGTCGACGACGACGACCGATTCTACGAAAGAGGTGTTTTATTGCTACGACATTTTGTGCCTGGACGAGGAAGAGGAAAAGATAGAAGAAGAAGAAGAAAAGGAAAAAGAAGGGAAAGAAGAGGGAAATAGAAACGATGAAGAGATAGAGTTAGAAGATCAGATTTTGATGAACTACATGCCGATGGTAAAAGAGTACACGGAGAAAAAGAAGAGAGAAGAAGAGGACGCGGATGGGAATTGGGTGTACGACTTGTACGTGCTCGAGCAAGACGACGTCGTTCCAAAGAGGGAAGGAGGTACCGTTGAAACGGACGATATCATTTGCGAAGAACCAATCGTCAGAGTGTCTGATTTCTTAGATAACGCAAACGTAGAGCATAACTTACACGAGAACGAATATTTCTCGGAGGACGATAGCGAAGATAGCAACGCGGAAAATTATTACCGAGGGGATTACCCGGAGGAAGATACTGACGATGACGACGGATTTTTCGACGACGGCGGCGACGACAGCGACAGGGACGAGTGGGACGTCGACGACGAGTACGATTCCGACGAAGAAGACGATGGATATGGGAGACACCGAAGCGACCACGGCAGCGGGTGGGGAGTTTAATAATTTATACTTTTGTTGTTGTTTAAATACCTAATTTGGGCAAGCTCTTCCGTTAAAAGCCCTCTCTGACGATGATGATAAATATCTCTATCTCTATTTACACACGCACACACACACGCACGCACGCACGCACACTCTCTACAAATCATTAAACACTTACACTCTCTTTACCTTGCAGTGCTCGTCCAACCACTCGCTCGTTTCCGCCATGACGTGCAACACCGACTCCAAGCCGCGATACCCGTGATTCTCGTGCGGTAAAACGACTAATTTTGCTTGCGCGCCGTTCCCTTTCAGAGCCGCAAAAAATCTTTCCGATTGCATGACATTCGTTCCCGAATTCGGATCGTCTTCACCGTGGATTAATAATATAGGTTTCTTCACCAAATGCGCGTTGTTAAATGGTGACATTTTAGAATAGACATCAGGCGCTTCCCAAAAGGAGCGCTCTTCCGCTTGGAACCCGAAAGGCGTTAACGTTCGATTGTAGGCACCACTTCGCGCGACTGCGCAACAAAACAAATCGGGAGCGTGTGCGAGTAAGTTTGCAGCCATAAAAGCTCCGTACGAATGCCCGCCAACCGCGACGCGATCTTTATCCGCTACGCCTCTTCGAACGACTTCGTCCACCGCCGCTTTCGCCCCGGCGACCAATTGTTGCACGTACGTATCGTTTGGTTCGGCATCGTCGTCGTCACCTTGGGCGATGATGGGAAGTGCTGGACCGTCCAAGACTGCATATCCTCTCGCTAACCATACGAGAGAGGATTGCGGAGAGATGCCTGTGAATCTAAACGGCGATTCTCGCAACTGAGACGCTGATTCTGCATTTTTGAATTCTCTCGGGTACGCCCAAATTAACAAAGGAAGCGGACCGTCTCTTTTAGCATCGTACCCAGGTGGGGTGTATAAAGTCCCGTTTAGCTCAACGCCGTCGTCTCTTTTATACTTGATGATTTCCTTGGGAGGATCGGATAGTTGCGGGTGCGGATGCGGGAAATTCGATATTTTGGTCTCCCTCACCGGCAACACGCACGGGCCTTCCACTCGTTCTTTTTCAAACTCTTCTACGATGTTCGAATCACCGTTGTCGGTATTGAGCGCATATTTCGCATCTTCGCCGCTCTTGTAATCGAAGGATGTTTCGTAATATTGGACGTATTCCGACGGCGATTGTTTCGTCGTCAATATGCGCATCGTTTGCAAAGTAATCTGCTCTTCGCCGTTTTCACCATAATCCGAAAGCAAACTGCCGCACGAGAATAATTTCTCCTTCTTTGGCGAACGCCACAACCTTTTCGCTTTACCCGTATCGACGTCAAAAATGTCAAAGAACGGTCTGTTTCCTTTCGGGTTTGCTCCGGAACCTTGTAACAGTAATTTTGCACCAGTCTTTCCAGTCGCCGTGCCTTCGCCCAACGGCGTTTCGCCTTCCACGCGCGCGAGGACGTACGTCCCCAAATCCGTTCGCCTCGTCACAAATCCTCCTGGATCGCCGTAACTGTCCTCGTAGTTTCTTTCCCAGAGTATGTTTTGCTTCTCCTCATCGCTGATCGGAGTCGATGCGTAGGAATCCTTCTCGGCGTTTTCCTTGGGAGAGAAAGGCGCGACTCTCGACGTGCGCGTCTTGTACCAATTCTCGTACGCGATGGATAAATCGTCGCATCCCCACGCGTAACCGCTTAATCGTAACCCAGATTTATAGAATGCTTTCGGCGCATCCGTTTCTGCGGTTGGTTTCGTAAAATCAACCAAATACGAAATGTCTCTAGGATTGCCCTCGCCAACTTCGTTTCTTGGATCGCCCTCGTCTTGGCATTCCGTCCAATACAACGTCGCCTCTTTATCCGGACGCCAATTCACACCTCGCGGTCCGACGCGCGTCGAATTGGAAACGATCGGAATGTTCTCCGCCAAAGGCAAGTCGCAAATTTCTCTCAAAAACTTATCCGTCGACGCTTCGGCTACCCAGACTTTCTTCGGGAATCTGCCGCACGGCACGGCGTACGAGAACGGACGCTTCAAGCACTCTAAAATGACATACTTCCCACACGGACTCGGGTCAACGCGCGTGAATATCTTCTTCTCGCCGTTACACCACATTGTCGTTTTGTTCGTTTTAATGTTCGTTTTAACTAATTGTGATTCGCAATAATACTCAAACAATTTCTCATCCGTATCGTTCTTCAACAAATCTGCGTACGTTCGCGCCTGACGCACGTTCCCGGCCACGTTACTCTCGATTCTCGGCCCGAGCGGCGTTTTCGGTCTCTTCGGTGCGTTTTTCGGACGATCTTTAGGAATGACGCAACACAACAACTCGTCATCGTTCAACCACGAGTAGGATTCAAAAATCGTGTTCAGTTGGTAGTTTTCCGCCAACGAGGTGATTTTCTGCGCCGATTTCGTCGCCACATCCGCGATCCACAACTCGAGCGGCTTCCTCCCCGTCGCCGAAGACGATGGACTCTCGTCCTCGTCCTCGTGTTCGTCGCCGTGGAATCTGACCGTAAACGCCAACTTCTTCCCGTTCGGTGACCAACTCACAAAGTTAATCAACCCGTTCTCGGGCAGACCCGTGATGTCTTCGTACGCGCCGATGTCCGCTTCCGTCTTCGGAAACTTCCCAATCGACAACTTCACCGTGTGTCCCATCCTCGAACTCGAGTTCTGCTTCGTATCTATGCGGATCCCTCCTAATTTGAGCTCTTTTCTCGCCAATTCTGCCACCGGTGGATTATCTTTCGGCTTGTGCGAATACAACACTTGCGTTCGACTGGGAGACAACGAAATCGACGGCGCATCTGGACGCGTGACGAATACGGAGATGTCGTCCGGAGGGATTTTATACTTCGTCGACGCTTCTTCGTCATCATTATTCTTCCCATTATTACCATCCGAAGTAGCGCTCGCCGCGGTCGTCGTCACCTGTCGTCTCTGCGGAAGAATACTGTTGTTGTTCGTTTGCTTCGAAGGTGACGACGACGACGTGAATTTATGGATAAACTGACGGAGCTTCGAAGAAGAAGAAGAAGACGAAGAGGAATTTTGAGTGGTAGAAGTCATCCTGTTGATTGAGGTGGCGTGATGATGATGATGATGCGGTTGGTATCTCCTCGATAAGCACGTGACGCTTGTAGTCGAGACTATCGTCTTCATTCCTCGTGCTTCTGAATGCGAAACTCGTTAGTAAAGTGATGAAAAAAATGCTGAAAAATTTGTTGTGAATCTGTTTTTTCTCTCTCTTCTTAATTAAAACTACTTTTTGCTAAACTAACATTGTTATACTAAATTATTACTCGACAACTTTCTTCTTCTGCTCCAACCAATCCATGATGAACTTCTCCTCGTCGAAAACCACCCCGGCTCTGTTGTTGATGATGGTATTTTTCGTACCGTCGATGTCAAAATCGTCGTCGGTATCAATCGTCGTTCTTTTCTTGACATCTTCGAAGGAGAACAAATCGCCGAGTTTCGTTTTCCTCGCGCGGCGATAGCCGTCTCTTCCGATGCCGAAAACCGTGCCGTGACTTTTCGCGACGGTACGTTTCTCCAACTTACCGTTTGGTTCGCACGTTTCGATGACAACGTGACCGCGTCGTTTGATCGGTGGACGGACGACTCGAGACCATAAAGGTTGGGAGGCCATGGCGACGGCGCGAGCTTTAGATTTCGTGGATTCGTCGAATATAAAGGTTTCTTCGTCCTCGTCTTCTTCGCTTTCGTCTTCTTCTTCTTCCTCTTCTTCTTCTTCTTCGTCGTTATAATCGTCGTCCAAAGATGGGAGACTTTCAGAAGCAAAGAAAGCATCGACATCCGCATTGTTTTCTTCTTCCAAAATACGCAGAGCTTTCGATTCCGCGAGTTCCTCCGCTTGGTCTCTGGGTAACTTTTGAATCGCAACGTACGAAAACCTTTCGTCTTGATACGTTCGTCCTTTACCTCTTGCGAGCATCAACCGATGCGTCGCCGTTCGCTCGACGCGTTGCGAGAAGTGACACCACATTTGAGAAGTTGATTTTTTTTCGTTCGCAACGCTCATGGGGCATTTCTTATCGTGTTGGCAAGGCGCGACGACGTGAGCGTTTGATTTTACGCTGTTCGGTGCTGCATTCATTTTTTTCTCCGCATTACGCGCGTTGCGTTCTTCGTAATCTAACACGAGTTGCCTCACTCTTCGAACGAGTTTCGAACCTCGCGGCGTTCCTGGTTCAACAATCACTAAAACGCCGCCATCGGCCGTTTTGTCCCACAGTTGCCTCGCGAGCAAATCAACTTTGCGCATGCCGAACGTTTTGTTCGCGCCGCTGAGGTGCTTCGACGATGTCATTCCGGATTTAATTCTTCTTTCCTCGTTTTCTGCTTCCACCATGACTTCTCCGAGAGAATAGCACGCTAATACGAGGTCAAAAGAAGAAGCGCTTCTGTCTTGCAACGCGGCTAAAGAAGCGACGGACCTTTGCTTGGAACCTTCCGACCACGCTTCCGGCGTTGGAAATCTGCGATTGTTTCTCACGCTTTCCGGAACGAACGTGTCTTCGGACCACTGTATGGGTAAAGCATCATCGTCGTTATCGTCATAATTGTCGTCATAGTCCTTTGCTTTCCCGTTCTCGTCTTCTTTCGTTCCTAATTTCGTATCCTCCTCTCCCTCTTTTTCAGCTTCATCTCGCATGTACTCTTCCACTCGTTTGGCAAACACCATACCGTGGGAACTCTTGTCCACGGCGGCAAAGGCTACTCGATTATTACTCCTCGTCGACTCGTCGCGATCGTCACCGATGCTTTTTCTACCCGTTTTACTCATTCCGACGTGATCTCCAAAGACGTTTCGAGCTGCCATGGCGCCGACGAAAACACTCCCGGATCCAAAATCAAGAAGCGTCTCGGGAGAAAACGAAGCTACTTTCTCGTCCAAACTTCCTCCGTTCAATCGCAAGTGTATCTCATTCAAAACGTTCGTGATTGCACCGAGCGTCATCGGTGCGCGCGTTATCGCATACGCCGCAGCTTCGGTTTGATCGTATTTTGGCGCGTTTCTCCTTGATTGAATTTGTTGTCGAGGATCGTCCGACGACGCGGCGAAATCACCTAATTTTTTCTTCGCTCCCGTTCGAGTCTTCGCTTTACCCACAAACACCGCTTCTTCCATTTGCATCCGCCGCATTTTTCGCACGGAGAGTCTCGCTCCCCATTCAATGTCCGCGTCCCAATCTCGTTTCATAATCTCTACGTCGTCCTCATCTTCTCCGTCGTCTTCATACATCTTCGTTGCCGAATCGTTCATTCGACTTCTGTGACTACTATTTTTACTTCCTTTGACGTCCAATCCTTCTTTGACCCAACTCCTCACGCGAAAGTCTTCGGAACTGTCGTTAAAGTCGTCGACTTGGTCGTCGGGAAACCCTCTCGATGCAGTCCTCAACACCTCCAATAAACTCTTCCCTTTCCTCGCTAGTTGCTTATTCGAACTCCCTTCCGATTGTATCGCCTTCTTCACCGCTTTCTCGAAATGTTTCGGTAACTCCATCGAGTTCTTCCCGTTGTTCTCGTTGTTGTTGTTGTCGATGATGTAGTCGCTCTTGATGTCGTTATAAAAGCCTTTTCTGTTCGTCAGTCGATTGGTTTCAATCACGATCGCTTTCGCTGGGACGTTTGAGATTAACGACGACAATGATGACTCGATGTTCTTGGTTTTATTACCGTCGTCTTCGACTCTTGATGATGCTAAAGTTTTCAATCTCAAAGCTGGAGGCAACACGAACTCGTCCGCTTCTCGTACCATTCTTCTCCACGCGTTCTCGTTTGGATTTTCTTCAATTGAACCTTCTTCTTCTTCTTCTCTTTTTCTTTCTCTAATTCTTCTTCTGTTCTCGTCGTCGTCTTTGTCATCATCATCAGTTGACGCCGTCGCCGATGCAGATGCTCCTGATGATGTGCACAACGAACGAAAACGGTTCTCTTCCGCCGCAGAAGCAAAACACGAACAACAACTCCTCCTGATACTCATCATCAGTAAAACTCTTTTCCTCGTCAAAAAGGGATACGTAATTGTCGTAAACCACATCTCTTTTTATGTATCCCAAAAGGCGAGAAGACAGAGTTTTGCAGAGATGACTTTTGTGAGAGTAATGTAAATAAAGAGTTTTTAGTGCTGTAGTAGAGATATGAATGATGTGCTTTTTTTCTTCGCTTTTTCTCAACTGCTGCTTTTTGTCACACAGTGAAAATCGACAAAAAATTTTCGTGCATCACTCTGCCTCAAAATCAGAATTATAGAAATCTTATTAAAGAAAAAAAGAAAAGAATCACTCGTACATAAAAGAATCATGTTCGAGAATAATTCATCGGACGAGGAGACAGACGACGATGAAGGGCACCTTTTTCAAAGTCAGTTTCCAATTCACGATTTGTGCGACGCACGCGTACATTTTGAAGGTAATGGTGGTGGTGTCGGTGTTGCTGGAGAGAATTTGGAACGGTTGAGGAAAGCGTTGACGTTTCCAAAAAAGAAGAAGAAAAATGATGGAGAAGAAGGCGGCGGCGGCGGAGGAGAAGATGATGGTGACGATGATGAGGAAGAAGGAGAGGATGGTGATGAGGAAGAAGACTCGGACGACGAGAAAGATTTCGATCCAGATGCGGAAGAAGAAGAAGAAGAAGAAGAGGAAGAAGAAGAAGATGGTGATGATGATGACAAAAACGAGAACAACGCTGGGAACGACGAGGGTGATGACGCTGCCGCGGAGGAGCAATTCAACACCAACTTGAAGCACGCGCTAAATCGTCGAGACGAGGACGGGCAAACGGCGTTGCACTGCGCGATTTTGAGCGGTCAAAATCTAATGGTGGAGATGTTGTTAGAGAAAGGCGCGGATCCGTTTGCAACTTTGGAAGGGTCTCCGCCCGTGCACATCGCGTGTACGATGGCGTCGTTCGCCAAGTTTCGCGAGGCAAGTCTCGAGATGGTAAAGGTATTGCTACCGCATTTGACTCGACACGATGTGGAGGATGATTACCACAGAACGGCGATGAGTATTGCCGCGCAACACGGGAGTAAAGAGATTTGCGCGTATTTGATTCAAAACTACGAAGCGCCAAACGAGGAGGACGATTTGAAGGCGTATTTGAATCAGAAAGATCGATCGGGGAGGACGGCGTTGATTTGGGCGGCTAATTATAATCGCGCGGATGTTGTGGAACTTTTGTTGGAAAACGATTCCAGCATGCTCAACGATACCGATAACGATGGGAATACGGCGTTGATTCACGCGGTGAGGAATAATAGCGCGGAGTGCGTGAAAGTTTTGATAAAGAGGAACGCGGACGCGGACATTGTCAATGCGAAAGAAGAAAGCGCGAAGTGTATCGCCAAAAGAAGAGGGTACGACGATTTGGTTTCTTTGTTGAACGGTAAAAAAGGTAAGAAAGAAACGACGCCGCCTGGTGTGAATGGCTTGATTATCGCCCCGGACGCGTGTTTGTTACACCACTCGTGTCCGGCCATTAAGAGAGGATGTTCATTTGATGTCCCTCCAGAAAACGTTCAAAGATTGACGTGCATCATGAACCCAGTGAATGGTACTCTGCGCGCGGCAGATTTCTCCGAGTCTTCAACCCTGAGCATAGACACGACGGAGTCGCCGGCGCAAATGGTGGACGTTTTACGATGCCACGAGTACAATTACATCAAAAAGGTGCAAAAAATTTGTGAATCTCTCCCAGACGTAACGGTACACTCCAGCGCGATTGGAACCATCGATGGCGATACCACGGTGTGTTCGCACTCATTTCACGCGGCGCTCTGTGCCGCTGGAGCGGCAATCAAGGCTGTCGATGCGGTTGTCATCGGTGAAGAGCATGAAAAGTGTCAACGCGTCTTTTGCGCGGTGAGACCGCCGGGACACCACGCGGGACCATTAGGACCAGTTGGCCTTCCTGGCGATCCAATTGGACAAGGGTCGCACGGTTTCTGTTTGATTAATAACGTTGCCGTTGCGGCAGCATACGCGAGGTGCGTGCACAGACATAAAGGCATCAAGAAAGTTGCAATCATTGATTTCGACGTCCATCACGGCAACGGTACCGAAGCGCTCGTCGCGAATACGGCACCGAGCGCGCCAAAAGTTAAAATCTCAACGCCTTGGAGCAGCGGAGAGATAACGACGAACACGTGTAAACCGTGGATGGATCCGGACACCGATAAGGATGAGATTTTCTTCGCGTCCGTGCACGGCTACGGAAGAATGTCAAATTTTTACCCCGGAACGGGACCGACGAAAGATACGAAACAAAGACAAGAACAAAATGATATCAATTTTGAAAACGAAGACAATAATAATAACACTAGCACGGAAAACGACAACACAGATACTGGATACGTTTCCGGGTACTCCTCCGCGGAAGACGAAGCCGCTGATGGCGTCGTCAAGGACGATCAAAAAGTGTTGGCGGAAATGGAAACGGCGACGTTTGAAAAGCCGCCACCGAGAATCGTTGACGTTGGTATGATTGGCGAAGGTAAACGCGCCGAACGAGGGAGTTCGTGGAGACGCGTTTGGCGAGCGAAAGTTTTACCCGCTCTGGATGAATTCAAACCAGACTTAGTGTTCATCTCCGCTGGTTTCGACGCGCACTCTAAAGATGCCATTCAAGGACCAGTCAATTTAGGCGTCAAAGAGTTAGATTACGAGTGGCTGACGAACGAATTGTGCGAAATTGCGAACAAACACGCCGGGGGAAGAGTTATATCAGTCTTAGAAGGCGGTTATCGGATTCAAGGCAAAGCTGTCTCTGCGTTTGGTCGCTCGGTTGCATCACATTGCAAAGCGTTGTTCGCCACGCACAACACCGATTGTTTCGACGAAAAGTTAAACGCGCGTATTTTGGAGAAAGAAGTCGCGAAAAAGCGAGAGCAAAGAGAGTTGGTGCGTTTAGAACGCTTAGAACGAGAGACCGAACAGTTGCGCAGAAGACAAGAGGAGAGAGAACGAGAACTTTTGCGATTGCAAGAGCTCGAAGAAAACGGCGGCGTCGAAACTGAAGAAGGAGGCGCGCCTACTGAAGCGGCTGAAGCGGCAGCACCACCGCCGGCGGAGGTGCAGGAAGTGGGAGGTAAACGTCGTCGTCGCGGTGGTGCGGTCGATTACGCCGCCCTCAACGCGAAAATGCTCGAAGAGCAACAGCAAGAACAGAAACAAAAAGAAGAAAAAGTAGAAGAACAAGATCCGCCGGCGGTTCCCATCGTTATTGACGGCGACGACGAGGAGAACGAGAATGTTGACGAAGAAAACATGGAGGAAGACGATGAGGAGGACGACATGGACGCCGAAGAAGAAGACGAGGAGGAATTAGCAGACGCTTGAATATAATAAATAACGCATTCTCTAAAAGAGAGAAAGAGAGAAAGAGAGAGAGCGTTTACATGTTCACATTATTATTTACGAACAAGAGTTACTCGACGACATCGAAAAAAGATCAAAATCTCAAATCAAAATATCTCGAAAAGAGATAAAATTCTCTCACAACTTGAGATAACACTCACCTAAGCACAACACACACACACACACACACACACTTTACTTACGCCTTTAATAAAATGATTGCCCAAGCCTCGTCGTCGACGATGACGATGATGACGACTACGACTGCTTCGTCTCGGTCCGCTGTCGTCGCGAAGAAGAACTCTTCCTCCTCTTCTTCTTTCACATCATCCTCATCCTCATCATCATTAAAAGCCATCGGGAACAGGAACACCAAGAATACTAATAATAAAAAGAACAACAACAACGTCGTCGTCGCGAGAGCTTCGCTCATGGATGATCATTACGAAGTCATTTCTAATCTCGCGAAAGGTGGTGGTGGTGGTATCCCAGGCGTGGACACCTCGGAATTCGATCAGATGTTCATCAACGTCGCGTCGTTTATTCTCCCAGCCTGGGGGATCATCGTCGGGACTATTTTCGTCTTTGGCACCATAGCGAAAGTGGCGTTCCCGGAGAAATACGACGAAATGACGACGAAAGCGGAGAAGGAATCGTTTAAAGGACAGATTGATTTGGATAACTTGAGCGCTGACGATTTGGCGGCGGTTGCGGAGTTGGAAGCGGAAATGAAAGCGAAAGGCAAAATGTAATTAGAAAGATATTATTATTATGAATACTGAAACAACAACATACGTATCACAACGTGCCGTGTTATGAAACGTACGCGCTCCTCAACGCGCTGAACACTTTTACTACCAACATTCTAAAACCCAGGGACGAGCGAGCAGCTCTTCTCTCTGTACTCTTTATACCCAGGCGCATCGCCGTACTTCTCCAGAGCGTTCTTATCGCCTCGTTTACTCGCCATGGTCATCAAAAACAAAATGAACGCGCATCCGATGGAAGCCGGAATGAACGTGGACCATTTCGTCAACATAGCAGGCACGCCGGCGACGTATAACCCGAGCCAAAAGAGAATTTCGCCCAAATAGTTCGGGTGTCTGCAAAACGCGTAAGGGCCTGTTTGGCAAAACTTGCCTTCGTTCTTTTGATAATGGAAATATTTCCATTGGTCCGCAACCGCTTCTAACACCAACCCGACGTATTGCATGACAACGCCAGCCTTCAAAATCTCGTGGTGCGCGACCACGTTCGCGTGTTGATAGTGGAAAAGCATGGGAGAAGCCATCAAGGCGTAAATAAACCCACACCCTACGATGACCATCGTTTTTTGCAAAAAGGACTTGCTGTTCTGCGCCTCGGGCGACGCCTTCGCCTTCTTCCCCCAGTCCTTCCACGTCTTCGAGCGAATGGCTAAGAAGATGCCCAATCGTAAACCGTAGAGTAAACCTCCCAATATGTGCAGCTGACAGAGTTCAGGTAAAAGAATTCCACTGATGCTTGCTGATTTCAACAATATTCCCGCGCTCGCCGCGACCGAGAGACCGTACCCGACGCTGAAAGAATACACCGGGTTAATGTACGCCAAAGTGACGGGTAAAATTGCCGCCGCGGTAAACACCGGAAACGCCAGTGGACTTGCCGCCGACAAACTCGCCGCTACCGCCGCGCACATGGCGACTGGTTTCGCGGCAACCACCACAGTTGCCGGCGTTTTCTTCGCCGCCAACTCAAACAATGGTGATATAAATTTTTGCTGACTGGATGTCTTTGTTACGACTTGGCGTTCTTTCGTTGTTGTTGTTGTTGTTCTTAATAATTTGATTCTCTTCCCTCGAACAGACCCCGAAGAAAAAGAAAACAAATGCGAAGAGGATTTTGAGGAGGAGGACTTTGAGGAGGTGCGGATGGTAGGGGTTGTGTTATTGCTCCTCCTCGTCGTCGCGAGAGGAGAGACACTACTCACAGCAGAAATTGAAGCAGTTGAAGGGGAGACCATGTACCAATTTTACGAGTAATTGAGATTTGAGTGAAAATGAGGGAATTTTTTTCGTTTGTTTGTTTGTGCATTGTGGGAAGAAGAAAGAGAAAAAATTAACGAGAAGACATTTCCTCATTTAGTCTTACTTCCTGTTCTCTGTTTCGGAAATGACCTTTGTCTCTTCTAATATAGTATTCATCACGCAAACAAAAGCCTCCTCCTCTTCAGGAGCATCATCTGCTTCGAGAATCCCCAAACTCGCCGCATCGTTGTTGTCGAGGTCGAGGACGACGACGAGCGTAATAATAAAACGACGACAAAAACGAAATGAATCTTTTTTGTATTCAACGACGACTTCTTTAACGACAACAACGACAACGAGTGCATCATATTCATCAACGCTGCCTCGACTTTTGTCTCTTCAAAAGCATACGCTAGCAGACGACGGGGAAGGTGGTTCCTTTGTCTTCTCTTCGAGGAGACTGTTGTTCTCTAACGCAGGAAAAGCATCATCATCATCGAGTAGTAGTAGTAGTACTAGTAGTAGTAAAAAAAAGAGGAGTCAAAACAAAAGGAGTCACAACAAAAAGACAATCAAGTGCGAAAGCGAAACCCGAATAGCGTCAGTGTTGACCTCTTTACCGCAACGCTTGGATTTATATTTCCAACGACGATCGTATCGGATGCTTTTATGGAAAACTATCTTTATTTTTGTTGGTTTTTATTTAGCTTCGGTGATTACTTTATCGTTTGGCGCGTTGGGCATCAACGACGTCGTCGCCGGCGCGTTGTGCGTGTTCGTTTACGAGACGATCACGAGGTGGTATTATAAAACGAGCAGACCTGGGAGGAAGTTGGAGTTTGTGAATTGCTTCAAGTTAGGGCTGGTGTATTCCTTAATTGCAGACGCGTTCAAGCTAGGTTCGTAATCATCATCATCGTTATTGTTATTAATATTATTATTCTACTCGTAAATATATTAATCTTCCTTCCCGTATTGAGGGCGATACTCCACGTCTACTTCCATCCCTTTCTCGTCTATTTGTCGCAGCGCTTCGTAGACTCCCACACCGACAGAAACCGATAAATTTAAACTCCGCACGTGCTCTTCGTCGATGGGTATTCTCCGAATCCCTCCCGTCGCTTCGCAGTGTTTGTGCGCGTTCTCTGGTAAACCGCTGACTTCGCTCCCAAAGAGCAACCAGTCTCCCGGTTTATACGCGCCTCGCGCGCAATGCGACTTCCCTCCAAACTTTGAAAACGCGACTAATCTTCCTCTTTTCGACGCTTCAATCTCTTGCCAATACGTATAAAACGCGTCGTACGATTCGTGCACTTTCACGCAAACGCTTTGCCAATAATCCAAACCCGCGCGTTTCAACTTTGCGTCGTCGAGCTCAAAACCTAACGGTCCCACCAAATGTAAAGGCACTTGCGTCGCCGCGCACGTGCGCGCAATCGTCCCGGTATTCCCGGGAATTTGTGGACACACTAAAACTACGGTCAAATCTGTTCTTTGCGATGAGGAGGCGAGTTCAATCCCTCGGACTTGTTGCGCCGATGCCATTATTTGTATATCCCTTTTTCTTCCTTGTTGTTGTTGTCTTTTATTGTGGTGGTGGTTATTCAATGATGATGATGATTTGCAACAGTTTTGTCGTCGTCTGAAGTAATAAGAAGAGAGTTTTGTAAAGGCACAGCGAGATGATGATTTATGCGTCGAAGTTGCAAGCATTTAATAATAAGCCTTTGTGTCTTACTCTCGATGTTGTTGTTGTTGTCGTTTTGTGGGCGGTTTATTATTAGTGTATTATGGCAATTAGGGGAATACAAAAAAAATGAGGGAAAAATTATTTGTCTCAAGTCCCCTCACAAAGACAACTCTAAGAACACACAAAACTACAATTTATAACTATCATCACTTTATGATGATGAGCTCCTTCTTTTCCTCCTCTTTTGAAAATGGTCTCGAGATAGATTTCCTCTCAGTATGCGTATTAAACGCGATAAAACTCTCGTACGCGGTCGTTTTGCTCTTAATGTCTTTGACGTTTCTAAACGTAAGAGTGCAAAGATTAGATTCGATTTCCAAAAACGTCTCCTCGACGTCGACGATGTTTCGACCGAAATCGATTGGTTTCTTCCATCCGTTCACCTCGGATGGTGGTGGAGGGGAGAGGGTTTTGTGGCAATTCGTGAAACTGATGAGAGAGAAGTATCCAACCGCGAGGGTGGTGATTTATACCGGAGATAAATGTGATGATGGGAAGAGGAAGAAAAAGCTAATATTGGAACGAGCGAAAGAGAGATTCGGTTTAGATATAGATATTGATGATGATGATGATGATGATAATAATAGTGACAACAATAAGAATCGACGACGAGGTACAATAGAGTTCAAAAGGGTGTACTTTCGAACGTTATCGCAAAGCAAATGGTATCCGGTGGCGACGATTCTCGGGCAAATGTTTGGTATCGTCGTCGTCGCCGTAGAAGCGATATCCGGGTTCGCGCCGGATGTGTTCGTGGATACAATTGGAGCGGCGTGGGCGTACCCGTTTATTCGTTTCTTTTGCGGCGAGAGCACGAAAATTGTTTCGTACGTGCACTATCCGACAATCAGTAGCGACATGCGCGAACGCGTCCAAAAAGGAAGTTTGATGTATAACAACCGCGTGTTTTTCGCAAAAATTCCAATTTTGAAGCAGATTAAGATTGTCTATTACACGATTCTAATGTCGTTGTACGGGTACTGCGGAGGTAACTTTGCGGACGTCATCGTTGTCAATTCAACGTGGACGAAAAATCACATCGATCGACTTTGGGGCGCGTTCGCCAAGAGGAGGGCGAGAAGGACGAAAAAGAAACTCGCGCCGAGACGAGCGAACGAAGGCGAAGCAATTGTGGTGTATCCACCGTGCGACGTATCGTCGGTAGAATTAAAAGTAAAAGAAGAGAGTATTACTACTACCAAGGTGCTAGCAACGACGACGAAACTGATTCAGTTGAAAAAGAGGCCTCCGCCTTCATCGCTTCCGGATGCCGCCGGCGACGGTGACGACGACGGCGACAAAGAAGTGAAAAGGAGTCGACAAGAAAACAACACGCCGTACGTAAAGAAAGCGAAGCGTTTGATTTTGGGAGAGTATAAAGTGCCACACTTCTCGGCTATTGCGGTTGGTCAGTTTCGTCCGGAAAAGAACCACAAACTTCTCTTGGAAAGTTGGAAACTGATGAAGACAAACGTCAAGACGAATAAACATCCGGCGTGCGAAAAAGCTGTTTTGAAACTCGTCGGAGGATTGCGAGACAAGAACGATTTGCGGAGATACAACGCGTTAAAAGCGATGGTCAAAGAAATGGGCATCGACGATTCCGTGGAGTTTTATCACGATGTCGATAACGCGACGTTAAAGGAACTTTTACAACACTCCATCGTCGGTTTACACGCCATGACGGATGAACATTTTGGCATTTGCATCGTCGAATACATGGCGTTTGGAGCCATTCCAATCGCGCACAACTCAGGTGGGCCCAAAATGGACATCGTTCAGCACGGCGTGGACGGATTTTTAGCCTCCGATGCGACGTCGTATGCGGCAGCGTTGGAAGGCGCCTTCGGCATGAACGACGAAAAGTTGAGAGAAATGATTGAAAACGGCAAGAGGAAAAGTTTGCAATTTAGCGAGGAAAGCTTCAACGCCGGAATGTACGACGCGCTGAAAACTATGGGAGGTTTCGCGCCGTAGTGTTGTTAACTGCATAGTAATAGGAGGAAATAGATATATATTGGGTAGTAGTAGTAGTAGTAGTAGTAGTAGTAGTAATAATAATAATAGTGATGTAGCGTACAAAATCTAATTATCTCTGCTATGCGTCTTCTTCTTCTTCTTCTTCTTCTTCATCCTCTTCGTCTTCATCCTCTTCGTCTTCTTCCTCATCCGAAAACTCCTCGTCTTCGTCGAATTCATCATCATCATCGTCTTCGTCTTCGCCTTTTGCGGCTTTTATCAACTGTCTCATCTCTTCTTCGATGAAGGCTTTCCGTTTCACCTTCTTCGTCTGTTGCGCGTCCAACTTCTCTTTCTCTTCCAACTGTTCAATCTGTCGCAATAATTTCGCCAACGCTCTGTATCGAATCTCCATCGGTCCTAACTTCGCTCCTTTATTCTTCAGCACCATCCCTTCCTTTCCAAACTCCGTGTTGTATTTCCCCCCTTTTTTCTTTGCATCTTCTTCTTTCTTTTGTTTTTTCTTCTGCGCGAACGTTATTCCTGGTTTCCTCTCCGCTTTGATTTTCTTTACTTTTTCCTTCAATTGCTTGCTATTTGGTTGGTTCGGCCTTTTCGTTCTTGTTTTCTTCGTTCTCGATTCTTCTCCCATTGTTGATGTGTGTTTTGTTGCTGAAGATGTGTCGGCGTGTCTTTGTTGTGTGTTGTTTTTTGGCGGCTCAAATCTCTCTCTTCTTCGTTTTTTTGTTTGTCCGAAGAAGAAAAGAGTGAAGAGTCCATTTTTGATATTTTTGATATTTTTGTTGTTGTGTGAGTTCTCTTTCTTTTGTCCTTCATCACAACAAAAACAACTTTAAAAGATGATGATGTCTTCTTTGTCTTCTTCTCTCGCGATGGTCAAACCAACAACTGTTGCGAAGAAAACTACTGCGACTAAAACTAAAACTACGTTTGGGTTTCATCGGAGTTCTTTTCGGCGATCATCTTCGTCGTTCACGTCGTTTTTGAACAGCAACATAAACAACAAGAAGAAAAATTTTAAAGTGAAAACAACGAAATCGATTTTAACGGGACCGTCAAACTCGATATCTAATAACAGTAATAATAACAGTAATAGTAATAGTAAAAGTAGTGAACGGGTGGACGAATCGGTGAATTTACCCCCACCGAGGATTTCGGATCTAGAACGAGCGCCGAACGAACGCGTCGCCTCGGTTTTACGATCGGCTATTCCTGGAGATTTGTTGCTGATCACCACCGTCAGTGGGAGGAGTGGGAAAACGCAGCAACAACAACAAGAACAAGAACAGTCTTCTTCTTCTTCTTCTTCTTCTGTTTCGCAAGAAAGTAGCAGCAGCACGATTAGAAATAGCGCGGTTTCCACCGCTGCACAAACGAACGAAGAAGATGACGAGGAAGAAGACCAGAGCGAGCGATGGTTCGTCGTGAGAGAGTCCACGGCGGGAGCGGCGCCGGCGGCTGAAGAGGACGAGAACATCAACGCGGTGATTACGTTGAAGGGCGAAATTGAAGGGAAAAACGTGACCATAACTTTAGACACGAGAAAACAATCGAACAACATGGAAGCAGAGTTAGACGTCCAAGAGGACTCTTGCTTTACGAACGACGCGTGGATGAAGCAACTGGGAGACAAGTTTAGACTAGAGTTAAAGTCGAGCAAGTTGAAGAGTAAAAATTTCGAAAAGATGAAAAACTTACAACGCGCCTCGAAAGTGGTCGGATGCAGATCGGTCGTTTCATACGATCTGTTGAAAGCTGCGGTGATGAACGACGCGTCGCCGTGGAGAGACGGGAAAAGCGCGTCTACGAGACGGTGCATCGTCGAAGGGTTGGAAGCGGCGACGCAACTCGCCGGAGAGCTTCTCGCGTTTGAGGAAAAGTGCAGAGACGTCGTCATGATCCAAGTGAGTCATTCCTCCGAGCTGGCACCAGCTGGGCACTTGTTTTACAACGCGAAAGAAGAGAACATGCACGATCAAAATCTTCGTGATTATTTGGAGAGGAAACGCGCGGCGGAGTTTAGCGGTGGTGGCGGCGGCAGCGATTCGAGCGGTTCCCCGGGGAGTCCATCTTCACCTTCATCATCTTCCTCTTCTTCAAGCACCGTCGGAAATGGTAATTCCTCGAACGGAGGTTGGAAACTCTTTGGGAATCTGTTTGGAAGTGATAGTAGTGGTGATAATAACGGCGCAAACGCTGGAAATAAGGTGATGAATTTGAACGCGTCGTGGGAACCTTCTCAACTCCAAACGATCGACGCGCCGTACGTCTTACAAACTTTACACAGGATAGCGCTCGAAAATCCTGACGACGTTGGATTTCTCTCGTCAAATTTAAGCGTGGATGAGAATTCGGTTAAATCTGTATCTCTCATCATGTATCGCAAATCCGGGGCTGGCGCAAAAGAACGCGCGGAAAAGTTGTCCAAATTACGAACGCAAGCCGCGTTCAACGAACAAGACTGGGCGAAACGAATTGCCGTCGGTTCTTTGTTAGGATATTCTCAAGAGAACACAATATGGCACGCTAAAGCTTTAATCGATCGACATTTAGTAACACCGGGCGATATCATGGATGCTTTTGACAATGCGTTGGATATCGATGAAAATTGATGAGAGAGGAGGATAGAAAGAGAGAATATTTTATGATTCTTTTTTGTAACCAGTAACTTTTGATCATAACGGAACTCATCACGATTTTACCATCACCGCCACTGAATACACTACGTCTACATTATGTTTCTACATCTTTTGCTAAAAACCTCTGCTTTTCTCCTCGTCGTCTTTCTCCTCTCGCTTCTCGGCGCTCTTCTTTAAACTATTCTCTCCAGCTCGCGACTGTAAAGAAGCGCGCGCGAGATCATTTCGTTCGAGGGAATGTCTTTGCTCGATGGTACCGCCTGTTCGTCCGAAAACACGAACGTTTCTTCTATGGCCCCGTCATCGAGCATCCATCCTCTCTCCATCGCGTACTTCATCGCCTCGTTCTTATCGTGGTCTAAAATGAGAAGCCTCGCTAAATTTTTCAGCGTTATTTCCGAGGCGCTCTTTTCGATGCAGTTTACAATCTCATCTCTCGCCGTTTTGGACATTCTGTTTGCAAACGGTTTGAAGCTCTCGTCGGGAATTTCCCCGTTTACTGATTCCTCCACGATCTTATTGTACGCCCCGTCCATCAATCTTTGTTCTAATTCGATGGAATACTTCACGCACGCGTTTGCGAGTAACTCGGAACTGGTCAGTTCTAACTCCGCGTGGAAAGAACCGATTCTATTCTGCATCAACAATCTCAACAAGTTCAATCCCCAACAGATTGATTCGTTTTTCGACGGCGGAAGTTCCTCTCGGACGTCTTCGTAATACGATCTGAGTTGCGCGAAATTCCTCTCAAACGACATCTCGTCGTCTCTTCGAGCGCACAAAATAACAGACATTTCCAAAAGTTCCCGAGCTAATAACAGCTCTTCTTTCTTACTCTTCGTTTGTTCGAACAACGGAGGTAACGCGGTGAGATGCGTCAGCGCCACTTTCAAGTTTTCTAACAAGTTCAACGCCCCACTCGTTTGTTGTTGTTGTTCTTGTTGCATAATAGCGTTCTCATCGCCCGTCGTCGTCGTCGTCGCGCGTTCGAATGCTTTTTTAAACTCTTTGAAAGAGTTTTGCGCCGAAGCTAAATCTTCCGCTCGCGTCATTCTATTTTAGTAGTAGTAGTGTTCTTTTGAGGAGGAGCGTTTTTGTTGTGCGATCGTCGTAAAATTAAGTATTACTCTTCGTGAATACTAACAGAGATCTTAGTATCTGTCCGTGTAAAAATACCTTGATGACGATGACAGAAAGAGAGAGAGATGTGAAGATCTACTAAGAAAGAGATCTCCTCTTCTGTCTGTTTTGGTTGTTTTGGTTTGTTTTTGGACCTTCTGAGTGAGGATGAAAGAGGAGGAAAAGACTTTGATTTTGCGTTACCTAAAGGTAGTAGTAGTAGTAGTAGTATAATATATATTATTCAAAACGTCTAACGTTTGCCATTTCATCCAGCATTCTTTGAATCTGCTCCTCGCTCGCTCTCCCTTCCGCTTCCAAAGACGGCACGAGCGTCTTTGCCTCGTCGTAATCCACCGGGCGCAAGTTCGACACCACCGCCGCTTCGAACGTGTGCAATCCGTTCTGTTTCGTCAACATGTCTCGAATCAATTGCACGGCTTCTTGACTGACGTTCCCTCCAAATCTTTGCACGTACTTCAGAGTCTTTTCAAACACCTGCGTGTTCGTCGACGACGCGTCCTCGTTTCTGTTGTTGTAATCGTATATCATCGCTTCCATCACCAGTCTCACTTCTGAAATCGACAAGCACTGCGCGTCGCTAAAATCGGGTCCTAATTTCAACTCTTGCGCGTCTTCGTCTTCGGTTTGTGACTTTTTCAGACACGCTAAACCGGACATTATTTTAAGAGTATTCTGTGTACTTATTATCTATTTCCTTTGTCTTCTTCTTCTTCTTCTTCTTTTTGTTGTTGTTGTTGTTGTTGTTGTTAAAGTTGTTGTTTGTGTCGAAACGATCCACCAGAGAGAAATCGAATGGAGAGACATAGAATATAACGCTCTTCTTTTTCCTTTTCTCTCTTTCCACGGCTGATGAAATTTTTTTGACTGTGCTCTCGTCGAAAAAAAAACGAACGAAAAAGGAGAGAACCGAGAGGAGTCTTTTCTCTCCTTTTCATTCAGAAATAATCTTTCAGAACGCGCACCAAGGCACCGTTCTTCATAATAACACAACAACACAGAAGAAGAAGAAGAAGAAGAAATGATCAACTTTCTATTCACGTTAGTCTCATTCTACGCCGCGGTGGTGTACCCGATGTACGCTTCGATGAAAGCCATCGATCGTAAAAGACCGGACGACGACGTCTTGTGGTTGACCTATTGGATTGTCTACATCTCCGTCTTAATGGGAGAGTCTTTAGGCTTCGTCTTCTTGTAAGTCTCAAACGTCGTTCTCTCGAATCGTCGTCTCGTCTCGCATTTTTTTTTTAATTCTCTTCATCTCTCTCTGTCTTTGATGGAAGACAGAGAAGAAGAAGACACGGAAGCATCAAAATCATCATCATGTTTTCGTTCAGAGCGCTCTTTTGTCGGCGGTTCGCGCGCATCGATCGATCGTTAGAAAGAAAGAGAAAAAGAGTGTAAGGGAGAGATCCAATTTTTAAAAATTGTGTGAGAAAGAAAGAGAGAGAAAGAAGGGGAACTCTCTTTCTCTACAACACATTAACGAAGAATACGTATAATGGTTAAAATAATACGTACTGACAAAAACGCGAATAACACTCTCTTCTTCTTATTACTATTACAATGTTAAAACAGAATCCCGAAATACAGATTTGTAAAATTGTGTTTGATTTACTACTTGATCTCCCCGCGTTTCAAAGGCGCGGTGACTTTGTACAAGAGCGGCATCGCTCCGATATTTAGAAAGTTGAGTCCGTCCATCGATAAGACGGGTGATTTGATCATGAAGGGTGATTTCCAAGCCGTGCGCAAAGAACTCGGTCCGCAATTGAAGGAATTGCAATCGTTCGTGCAAAAAGATGGTCCGGAAGCGGTGAACAGATTACTTTCAAAGGTGAAGAGTACGAAACCGTCGGCTGGAGGAGGATCGAGCGACGACGCAGCAAAAGAGAATTAGAGAGAAGAGCGAATTTACGTACACACACACACAAATACACACACACACGCAATTGTAATTTTATAATACTCTTTACTACGTACATTATTATTATTACCAAGATCTGCTTTTAATATATATATTCGCTCAAAATGCCGCGCCGCTCAAGTATAATTCTTTTTGTGTATTAATTTTCTTCTCGTCGATCTTGATCCATTTTCAGCTTGCTCAACGCTTCGGCGATGTTCACGCCGCCGCCGAGAGCAACGCCGAGTTTGGCAGCAGCCGCAGCCATAACATCTTCACCAATACTTTTGAAGCCGCTGTTCGATGACGAGGACGCAACGCTGTCTTGTTGGATTTCTCTTCTCTTTTCAGCGACGGATTCGTTTTCACCGGCAACCGTGATGGCGGTGAAAATTTCTCCTTCGCCAAGACCTAAACAATCGTACACCTCGTGCAAATCGTCAACCGTGCACGCCTCGTACATCAGAGGTAAGTCCATGATGCAATCAAGTGTTTTGTGTTCTGCCAAGTTTTCTAAAGAGGAGCATTGCATCAAATCTGCCCAGTAATGGTTCGATTTCAAATCGGTTTCGTGTCGAGCCAAGAGCGTGTTTCTCGCGCGGTCCAATTCGCGTTGCGAAACTCTTTGATGCTGAAATCCGCGCAAAACGCGAACACCCGCGGCTAATGCTTCATCAATCTTTGCTGGCGTAGATGTGACTAATAATCTATATGTAGTGGCGTCTGAATTTTGTAATCCGAACGATAACGTAAAGTTGCAGTCGTACGTCAAGCCTAAAGCGTCTCTCACCGTGGTAAAGAGCCGCCCACCGACTACTTCAGAAAGTAGCATACCCGCTATGTACGTCGCCAAAGGATTCTTTCTCCGCGCGCTTTGCAAAGCGTATGGGTTCCCATTCGCTTGAGCTAACACGTTGACCGGATCAATATCGTCGATAAAAGCAAAACCACCCTCTTCCTCTACTCGCGCGGAATCTCTCTCCGGAATGCGCATGGGCGCCCACATGGAAGGCCCGGGACCAGCCATGACTGCGCACGCTCTGTCGTCGGAATCCCGGAGCCATTGTCGTTGCTCGCGTACCGGATCGTCTTTGGGAACATTCTTTAAGCTCAATGGTATCGGATCCGTCATGACAGGTACGTTCTTGTTCTCTTTCGTTTTAGAAATCGTGCCTAATACTTGCGTAATCAACTCGTCCACCTCTTCGGGAATCAAGTCACCGACGATGTTCACTTCAATCGGACCGTTGCTAAATTGCATTTCGACTGCTTTCGCGACACCATCTAAAGTCAACGCAGATAACTCTGCTCGCGAGGGATCCATGAATCGGCGGTCACCGTACATGGCTTTGTTGATTGCATCGTGCGTCGTTAGTTCCAAATTTTTCGTCGTGTTGAGTTCAAACATTCTGTAGATATCTTTCACTCGCTCCAACGCGGTTTCTTCCCAGTTTGGTTTTTCAATTAAAAGATGAATAATTTCCAAAATCGTCCGCAACCCGCCATCGACAGCAAACGCGCCGTCCAAATAGAGATACTCCATCTCAGGCTCGACGTCAAACACCAACAGATTTTGCATCGTTAATAGCTCGATTTGTTTTCGGTCCCAAGCGCCAACCGTACCGGCTTCTTGCAACGTTCGCAAACCAAGCGCGGCGGAACCAATACCATCGGGACCGGCATCCAACGGTTCGTGAGATCGACCTCCGGGAACGACTAATCGTAAAAATCCACTTCCCGGTTCCGCGTCGAGCTGTTTGTAATTCACGCGAACGTTGTTACTCAAGCGTCTTTGGTACACTCCGGTAACTTCGTCGAGCGTCGCAGACTCTATTACTGGTTTTCTTTCTTGAATCATAGCTTCCAACTCGGCGTCCGGAATTAAGCTGTCCGGCACGTCCACATCCTCCAATGGTTCGATTTCGCCGTAGTCCGCGGACAATACTCGCATCACGTCCTCGGGAGTGATGTCAAATCGAACTTCTTGATCCGTCTCCACGTCAGTCGTCGTAGTTGGAACGCACGCGACAATCGCAGTCGTCAAGCCCGATCGAGGATCTCGAGTTTCGCTGTCGCATCCGTACTCCGCGATAAATCCCAAAAGTTCCGTAGCTGCTTCGTTGACGCTCTCCAACGTAATATATTCGTCCAACAAAAGTAAACTCTCGTGTCCTACGACTTGGTCCATGACAACGTGCCCGAGAGCGTCGTGTTCCATGACAAAATCGAGATTTTCCAACGACGGAACGCACCCGGCTTGTTGCGCGAGTTGCTCCGAATCTCTCATCATGGCTGCTTTAAACCTCGAAAGCTCGCCTTGAGTTAAACCGCATTTTTGCAATCGTCGCGCTTCTTCAACTGCCACTTGGAGTGCAAACTCCCATTCTCTCGGTTCGCATGTCACCGTCACTGTTGTCACCGTGCATCCTTCTCGCGCAGAGTCCGAATGATCGAGTTCAACGCGTTTATAATCAGCGTTTGTCTCGGAGTACCTTGACTGGATTCGAGATTGCAACACGAGCAAAGCAATTCTTTGCAACACTGTTCGGTGCAAGTCGCCTAACTTCTCCATCGGAACGATTGGAAGTTTCGAGAAAATGTTAAACGACGCGTGCGTCAAGTGTTCGTGTTGAAACATCTGCGGTTCACCTTCATTCGCGATGAACGGTTGGTACGGATCTTCGATTTTCTCTTCCATCATGCGATGAAGTTGTGCCTCAATTTCTTTGCGCTCTTCGAGAGGTACGCCGTAAGCGTGCTTTACCGGTGGTCTCACTTCGTGGCGAGCTAAAGGAGATTCCGCTTGCATTGCCCACGGACTCGGCGCCGCCTCGTTGAACGCGTCTTCAATCATTTTCTCAACTTGTTCTGTAGTCGCATCAAACTCTCCCACGACGTACAAAGTAGCGTTCGAAGGAAAATACCATCGAGCGTGAAAATCGCGAATCTTTTCATCATCCCACAGAGGCACTTGATCGAGCTTACCGATTGGAAATCGAATGCCCAAGGCGTTGTCCCAGTGCAAATGCTGCAACAACTGACAATCGACGCGATATTCGATGGTGTTCATCATCTGTGCTTCGGCTAAAACTGCTTTCTTTTCCTTTTGAATTCTGGTTTGTAACAACGAAGGATTAAACGCGACGTCGTAGAGAATATCCAACACGTTGTTCAACATGTACACGCCGTCCTTGTTTACCGTCGGCGCGTGAATGTGAAACACCGTGTGATGAAAATCTGTGTACGCGTTACCTCTGGTACCGCTTCCTAAGTACTGATCGCGTTTGCGAGAACCCAGAAAAGTAACGTGCTCAACCAAGTGCGCCAAACCTTGCTCGTCTTCTCGTTCGTCCACGGATCCGACGTGCATTTCAAGGTGCGCCTCGAATCGTCTCTCCGGCGTCGTGTTTGGCAAAATGACATATTTCAACCCATTCTTGAGCGTTCCTCGGTGGATCTCTTCGTGCGGTGGCAAAGGTCTCTCCAGGAGCGGAATCACTTCCCCTTCTACTCTGTCTTCACCCAGAGTCGTGGCTAACGCCGACGTGATTGATTTCCATCTCTTGTTGTTCTCTTCGCCGTTGTTGGACGTCTTGTTATTGTTCTTATTGTTCGTCGTCGAGTCCGATAATTCTCCGCCGATTCCTCCCGAAGCGCTGCCGCAAAACACCTCCCCGTTTTTGTTCTTGAAGTGTTTCGGTGCTTTGCGAGTGGACGCGATGAACCCTCTTCTCTTGGAGGAGGAGGAGACGCTGCTTTTTGTTCTCGTCGTAAAACATTGTCGCGTTAACGACGACGTAAACGACGACGAAGATTGCGTTTTTCTTCGGGATGACGACGACGACGACGATTCTGCTCTTCTGGAAACGAGCTTGACAAGCTTCGGTCTTTGAGATGATGATCGCGCGGCGGTGTTGTTGTTCGGCGATCTCCGTTTTGTTCCAAACGACCCGACCACGATCGGTGCTTGTTTCGCAGCACAAACAGAAGAACTCATCGCTGCTATCCTCGATCGATCGATCTCACTTCTTCTTCTTTGTCTTCTTCTTCGAGCGCTTTTTTTTGTATCAAAACCGCGAAGACTGTGTCGCAAAAGCCGTTCTTTCCTTCAGTTCTTTTCAAGAGAAACTTCTTCGAAAAATGGATCGTTTTGTTTGTTCGCGACCAAAAAAGAAAAATTTTCGTCTGCAAATTTGTCCACGTGGTCTCCCCTCCTCTTCGCTGCAGCCACGCATCCAAAATCAGCGGAAATTGGTGCGTGTTTGTGGCATAAAATTTCAGTTCTCTCTTCCTCTGCATAAAATTAAAACTCTTCTCAAAGGAGTACTCTTTAATACACGCACGCGCACCGCATCATAAAAAAGAAACGTCTTCGGGTGACGCACCACCTTTTGATCTTCTTAAACCATTTCGCGTTCTCATTGATACGGGTGAATAAAAAAATGATGATAGAGCGTTTGGAGGAGGAGTTTTCCGACCCTGCGTTGATTCGATTGATGGCAAAAATCGCCTCCGCGTGCACGGAAATTTCAGACGCTATTCGAGTGCAAGCGATCGATGACTCGAAAGATGGGAGCGGAAATTTGAGCGGACGCGCGGAGAGCACGAACGTTCAAGGCGAAGAACAGATGAAATTAGACATATATTCTCACGATGTGTTTGTAAAAGCGTGTAAAGAATCGAATTCGTGCGTTGGTTTGATTTCCGAGGAAGTGGAAGAATACATCGACTTGAGAGAAGGAGGAGGAGAAAGAGGTAAAAGAGGAGAACAAGAAGGACTCGCGCCTTCGTCTTCATCGGATCAAATACACGACGGAGGACAAGAATTAGGAGAAGAAAAGAAATATATCGTCGCATTCGATCCGTTAGATGGGTCTTCGAATGTAGCTTACGGCGTTTCCGTCGGGTCCATTTTTAGCGTGTTTGAATATAAGACAACCGGCGAGGGGGACACTAGAAATCCAATCGAAGAAGTTTTAAAGCCGCAAACTGGACGCAACGTCATGTGCGCGGGGTATTGCGTGTACGGTAGTAGCACAGACTTAGTGATTGCAACGAGAAAGAATACGAGAGTTGTTGGATGGACGCTCGACCCTTCCTCCAATACGTACGTGAAAACGCGCGCTGATATATCGATTCCTCAGCGGGGGAAGATATATAGCATAAACGAAGGATACGAACACAAATTTTCGGAAGGGATGAAAAGATACATTCGCGATTGTAAAGAATCGTCGTCTATGACGGCTCGCTACGTCGGATCTATGGTAGCCGACGTGCATCGAACTTTACTCGCCGGAGGTACGTTTCACTATCCGCTCGGTAAACTGAGAATGTTATACGAATGTTTTCCGATGGCACTCATGATTGAAGTAGCGGGAGGATTATCTATTTCCGACACTGGGTCGAATACATTAGACAGCGCAGTTGAGTCGATTCACGAGCGAGGCGCCATTCACCTTGGATCGAAGGAGAATATGGACGATCTGAAAAAATGTTTGAGATTGTGAGAATTTCTTGCGTGCTCGCGAGTGCTGCGCCCACGAATATAGTTTGCCTTTTAGCTGCGTGATTTGTTTTTGTGATTTTTTCAGATAATAAGTATTATCTTCGGTTAAAAATTACAATCTCTTCATCTCTTGTTCTTCATGTTGTTCTCTTTTTGGTTTGTGTTTATTATTATCATTTATGTTCTCGCGGCGTTTGTGTGTGTGCGTGTGTGTGTGCGTGTGTTCTTTTCGTTGTATTTCTTTTTTTCGCAGCCATCCAAATTCATTTATTTATTTAGAATGCGCGGCAGAGTTGCAAATCTTAACGAACGCTTCACCGTCCAAAGAGGCGCCACCGACAAGAAATCCATCGATATCAGGCTTCGTCGCCAATTCATCGCAGTTGCCAGCGTTCACGCTTCCGCCGTATTGGATTCTCACCTTGGAGGCCACATCCGCGGAGACGTTTTCATTCATCCACTTCCGGACGCCAGCGTGCACTTCTTGCGCTTGGTCCGGAGTTGCGACTTTACCCGTTCCAATAGCCCAAACTGGTTCGTAAGCAATAATGATGTTCTCCCAGTCCTTTTCAGTCACGCAATCGACGATAGCTTTGAGTTGCGCGAAGCACACGTTCAAGGTGTCTCCCGCCTCTCTTTGCGCTAACGATTCGCCTATGCACGCCACCACCTTCACTCCAGTATCTAACGCGTATTTAGTTTTCAAGCCAACAAATTCATTCGTTTCGCCGCACAAAGATCTTCTCTCCGAGTGTCCCAAAATGACCCACGGAATGTTCGCGTCTTTCAACATCTCCGCGGAGACTTCTCCAGTGAAAGCACCACCTTTGCTAACCCAGCAGTTTTGCGCTGCAATTTGATACGGTGCCTTCAATTTCGATTGCACTCTGTCTATGTATACCATCGGCGGCGCGCAGATGACTTCTACGTCGGCCGTGATCTTCCCACTGTTCAAGCTCGCGCATAATTTATCGATAGAGTCTATCGTTCCATTGCATTTCCAGTTCCCTCCGACGACGAACTTCCCGGTGCCATCGCAGACGACGAGAGAAGACGCGCGTCTTCCGTTCTGTCTTGCAATCGCATGTTTTTGCGCTCTCAATTTATTGTTCGCTCGTCCACCTCTCACGCTCGTCTTCTGAGAAGACGCGAGTGAACAAGACGCGTTGGATGCGGTGGTCGTCGTGTTAAAACTCATCGTCATCATCATCATCGTTTTGTGTGCCGATCCAATGATTATCCACTTCTGCTTATTATATATAATCTCCTCTTCTTCCTCCGCTTGCTTGTGGCCAAAAAAGGCCCCAAATGAATTAATTATTTTTTGGGTGAGACTTTCGAAGAATCAGACAAATCCTTCCACGCGACGGGCAAAAAACCTCAAAAAAAAGAGACACGATGAGGAGCACAACCAGTTTTGGTAGTACGAGCACAAGTAGTAGCACAAGTAGTTTTTGTCGAACGATTTGCACCCATCTCTCTTCCTCCTCCTTCTCCACCATCGCGAGAGGAGGAAGAAGTAGGAGAAGAAGCAACAACAGTAAAAGTCACAATCATCATCATCAGCTTTTCCACCACTCGCAACCGCGACAACAACAACATCGACACAGAAAGTTACGGAACGATAAAATTCGTGCATCGTCGTCGACTTCTCCAGATAATGATGTTGGTGACAACGACGACGTAAAAAATGTTGTAATCATTGGATCGGGGCCGGCTGGGTACACGGCGGCAATATATACAGGCAGAGCAAACTTGGCGCCGGTATGTTTTGAAGGATTTCAGAGCGGCGGCGTCGCTGGAGGTCAGTTAATGAGCACGACCGAGGTTGAAAACTATCCAGGCTTCCCTGAAGGCGTGACCGGACCGGAGTTGATGGAGCGAATGCGTCAACAAGCCTTGCGATGGGGCGCGGAATTATACGAAGAAGACGTCGTCAGCGTTGATTTTTCGAAGCGACCGTTTGAAATCAAATCCGAAGATCGCACGATGAGAGCGAACGCGATCATTTTAGCCACCGGGGCGACGGCGAAGCGTTTACGCATCCCGAGCGAGGAGAAATTTTGGAGTAAAGGCATCTCCGCGTGTGCGATTTGCGACGGCGCTTCGCCCGCTTTCGCGCAAAAAGAACTCGCAGTCGTGGGCGGTGGCGATTCCGCGTGCGAAGAGGCGATTTATTTGACGAAATACGCCTCTAAGGTTCACTTGCTCGTCAGAGGCGAAGAGATGAGAGCTTCCAAGGCGATGAGAGACCGGGTGTTGGATTCTTCAGACGTGATAGTGCACTACAACACGTCCGTCGAAGATGCGGCAGGTAATGCGCAAGGCTTCTTAGAAAGTCTCAAACTCGTAAACACGAAAACAAATGAATCTATTCCGGAGCCTCTGAAAGTTGCCGGCATGTTCTACGGTATTGGACACACGCCGAATACAAAGTTTCTCGACTCGCAACTAGGCACCGACGAGGACGGTTTCATCATCGTCAGCGATCACGACAAGACATCCACCTCCGTAGAAGGCGTTTTCTCAGCCGGTGACGTGCACGATAAAGAATGGCGACAAGCCATAACAGCGGCTGGGAGCGGATGCCAAGCGGCCATCTCTACGGAAAGATATCTGCAAATGAACAAGCTGTTGAAAGAAGTTAAGATGACGGATACCAAGGACGCGAAAGAAGAAATCGAAGCCGCGAAGAAGAAAGAAGCGGAAGCGCCGAAAAAGAAGACGCACGAACCTGCGATTGATGCGGATAACTTTGATATAGATAGACAAAAACATCAAGGCCAATACGCGTTGCGAAAATTGTACCACGAATCGCCTCGTCCTTTAGTCGTGATGTACACGAGCCCGACGTGCGGCCCGTGTAAACGACTGAAACCGATGCTCAGTACAGTGCTCGACGAGTACGAGAAATCCATCCATTACGTCGAAATTGACATCGCAAAAGATCCCGAGATTGCCGAATCCGCTGGTATTATGGGCACTCCGTGCGTGCAAGTGTTTAAAGATAAAGCCAGAGTGGCGGTCATCAACGGCGTCAAGATGAAGAGCGAATATAGAAAAATTTTCAGCGAACAGTTGATTGAGAGTTCCGCCGCTTAAAATAAAGAAGCGCAAAAACGCGTGCAAACCGAGAGGTTATTAAACTTACATGTGATTCTACCCACAGCAAATGGAAACAACGAAATTGTTTTTTCTCGTCTCTTTCTCTTTTTCATTCTTTCTTTCAACACCAAAATGAGAAAAAAATTCCGACACCACACAAAGAACACGCGCAGTTAAGTGAACAACGAACGATACAAAAAAATGGACGAGAACGGAAATACCATCATCAAAACGAAACCAAGAACTGGAGCGAGACGCGTTCTCGTTACCGGTGGCGCTGGATTTGTCGGGTCGCACTTGTGCGATGCCTTGGTCGCGGTGCGTGTTTTTATTCTCTTTCTTCTCGTCGTCATCACACTTGAGTCCGATCGACGACCCACGCGAAAAGGGGCGCCTTTAAGCATTAGTATTAAATTTCCGAGACGCGCGCTGACCCCTTTCTTCCCTTTCTTCCCTACGTAAAAACAGAGAGGCGATTACGTCATATGTTTAGGTACGCGTTCAGCAAAAGTCTTTTCATGTCAAGTGTTGTTTGAGCATACATATCGTAGCTTTCGCGCGGCGGTTTTTTCCATTTCGAGACAACACCCAAAAAACTCCTACTGAATCAATAAACTAACGCGGCTCTCACGATGACGAACACTCTTAATGACTCTCCCAAATAATAAACACATTAAACAGATTCCCTCTTTACTGGATCCAAAGACAACATCAAGCACCACTTTGGGAAGGAAAACTTTGAGTTTATTCGCCACGACGTCGTCGAACCGATCTTGCTCGAAGTCGACGAGGTGTATCACTTGGCGTGCCCAGCTTCTCCGATTCACTACAAGTTCAACCCGGTGAAAACGATTAAAACGTCCGTCATTGGTACCATGAACATGTTGGGTTTAGCGAAGCGCACCAAGGCTAAGTTTTTGTTGACGTCCACGTCCGAGGTGTACGGTGACCCGTTGCAACATCCGCAAACGGAGACGTACTGGGGTAACGTGAACCCGATTGGTGAACGTTCGTGCTACGATGAAGGTAAGAGATGCGCGGAAACGTTGGCGTTTGATTACTACCGCGAACACAGAGTGCCAATTCGCGTGGCGAGAATCTTCAACACGTACGGTCCGAGAATGGCTTTGGACGACGGTCGCGTCGTTTCCAACTTTGTTTCGCAAGCGTTGACTGGAACTCCGATGACGGTGTACGGCGATGGTCAGCAAACGAGATCGTTCCAATACGTTTCCGATTTAGTCGCTGGTTTAATGGCTCTCATGGATGGTGACGATACCGGTCCAATCAACTTGGGTAATCCAGGTGAGTTTACCATGTTGGAACTCGCCGAAAAAGTGAAGGAAGTCGTCAACCCGAAAGCCGAAATCGTCTTCAAGGAAAACACGCAAGACGATCCGTCGAGAAGAAAACCAGACATTTCCAAGGCGATGAAGGTATTGGGTTGGGAGCCAAAAATTAAATTAGAGGATGGTTTATTGCACATGATTGGCGACTTCAAGACTCGCTTGGGAGTATAAAACAGCATACAAAACGAGACCACATTTATTATCATTTAAAGAGAGAGAGAGAAAAAGAGGGAGAGAGTTTTAACAAACAACCACAATATTATTTAGTTTCATTATCATCATCATCATCATCAAGTGCGTTGCTCTTATTTTCGTATTTGTTTTAGTGCTTGCGTCGTTTTTATAAAGCTATTATATCGTTGTATTAGTGTTTAAAGCTTGGAGAAATACTCCTTCGAACCCTTGACGTCTTCCTTCATGGCTTCATCCCCCGGTTTCCAACCCGCCGGGCAAACTTCATCCGTATGCGTTTGCACGTACTGGATCGCTTGCAACGTTCTCAACGTTTCGTCGACGGAGCGACCAAACGGCGCGTTGTTAATGGTCGCGTGCTGGATAATACCTTCCTTGTCGATGATGAACAAACCTCTCAACGCCTCGCCGTTATTCTCATCGTACACGTCGTACGCGTGAACCGCTTGGCGCTTCAAATCCGAGAGCAACGGGTACTCAATGTCGCCCAAGCCGCCTTCGTTTCTTTCGGTTTGGATCCACGCCAAGTGAGAGAACTTGGAATCGACCGAGCACCCGATGATTTCGCAGTCCAATTTAGAGAACTCCTCGTATCGGTCGCTAAAGGCGGTGATTTCAGTCGGGCAGACGAAAGTGAAATCCAACGGGTAAAAGAACAAGACGACATATTTCTTGCCTTTGTATTGGTCCAAAGAGATGGTCTCAAACTCTTGGTCTATGACGGCTTCGCCTTCAAAGTGCGGCGCCGGGTTACCGACCAATCGCGCATTCACCGAAACGTTACCTCTTCTTCTTCTCGGCGTTGTTTTCTGCAAAGAGGAGGAGGAGGATTTTCTGTCGTTTTAAAGTGATGAACAATATAATAAAAGTCATTCATCATCATCATCATCATCATCATCATCTCATAAAAAATGCAACGAGAAAAAGAGAGAGATTAATCAAGAAAAAAACGACGACGACGACGACGCAAAAACGCGTTTTTATATGATGTATTAAATCATCAAAAGAGGAAGAGAGACGCTCTTTATCATCCTCACATACCTAGTAAAAGATGTTCCCCCGATGACGCGGGAAGCAGAGAGCGTGGCAGATGCGTTCATTTTTTTTTAGTAGTTGTGTGATGAGGTTTTCCAATAAAAAAGAATAACAATGACGTCTTTATTTGTTTGCATTCATTGAGAAGGAAGACCAAACCAAGAAGATATTTACATCAAAAAAGTCATCATCATCATCATCATCATCATCACAAGCAGAGCTCCTCCTCCTCCTCCTTTCAAGTCGAGAAGAAGAATTCATCAAAAAGAAGTTTTAAAAGAAGTAGAAGACAACACGTGTTTGGTACACGAATGATGATGATGATGATGCGGGACACGTGCGTTCTTGTAAAATCATCTTTCTCAAAAACGAGAACAACAACAAGAACAACAAGAACAACAAGAACAAAGTCGTCGTCGTCGTCAAAAGAAGTATCAAAATCAGATATTCTTTACGCGCACGTGGAAAATGCCGAACACGACTCGCTCGGGCACCCGGAGTGCGCGGCGCGGATACCAGCCATCTTGGAGAAGTTAGAAAACGATTCCGAATTCTTTCTCGAAAGGAAAAAGGACCAGTCGATTGTCTTGTTGGAAAATCCGCCTTTAGCGACGGTTGAAGATTTAGTTCCTCTCGATATTCACTCGCAAAACTACATGAAAAGTTTAGAATTTTTGGCAAAGACAAAAGCACCGTGCCAAATCGATGCCTCGACGTACATGACGCCGAGTTCGTTCGAAGCCGCGCTCGCTTCTATCGGCGCCTCCAACGCGCTCGTCGACGCGGTGTTAAAAGGCAAGACGAAAACCGGCTTCGCTTTGGTCCGCCCCCCAGGGCACCATGCCGTAGTAAAAGGTCCTATGGGATTTTGTTTGTTCAACACCGCGGCTGCGGCGGTGAGATATGCGCAAACCCAGTACCCGAACGATATTAAAAAAGTTCTGGTATACGACTTTGACGTTCACCACGGAAACGGCACGAACGATATTTTCGCCAAGGATCCGACTGTTTTGTTCGTATCCACGCACGAAGACGGAAGTTTCCCGGGGACGGGGAAGATATCCGATATCGGGCAAGACGAAGGCGAAGGGACGAATATAAACGTACCGCTTCCTACTGGGGCGGGCGAGAAATCCGTTTTGGAGGCGTTCGATCTCGTCGTCGAACCGGCGGCGAGAAGGTTTCAGCCGGATTTCATCGTCGTTTCGGCGGGATACGACGCGCATTGGAGAGATCCTCTCGCAAACTTAAACTTCCGTTCGCGAACGTATTATTATTTAAGTTCGAGGTTGAAGAAGCTCAGTGAAGATTTGTGCGACGGGAAGATTGTGTTTTTATTAGAAGGCGGGTACGATTTAACCGGTTTGCCGGAAGGCGTGGCGGAGTCGTTCGCCGCGTTAGTCGGAGAAAAAAGTTTAGAGCAAAAAGACCCGGGCTTGTTCGAAGAACCGTTCGAGAAGGCGAAGAAAGTCATCCAAGAGGTCAAAAGTGTGCATCAGCTGTTGTAATAATACTAATACTAGTAGGTACCTGTACCAATCAATAATAGTACCTCAAACGTTTAAAGTCTTCTTCGATTTTCTCAATTGGAACCCTAAATGTTGAAGATTTAATTCTCTTTCCAAACCCTATTTGCAGTAAAAGCGCTGCAAAACTCTAAAATCTGGGCTCTTCAAATGAAGAGATCAAGGAATTGAAACGCGGTTCTCATCAAACCCGAACAATCCTGGGCTCAAACCCCAGTCAGGTCATCTAGATCATCGACTTGATAGTGAAGTGGTATCACGGTTCGTTGTGGCATCTCTTTTTTTTTGCATGCACGCGACGGATTGATTGTTTTGCGTCGTCTGGTGAGATTTTGGACTAAAATTCCCAATTTTCTGAAATCCGCATTTGTTGTGTAAAGAGAGCGCATCTCTCATTTTGATGTTGGCGGCGACGCATAGAATATAAAAGAGTAATATAACAACAGAGTAATATAAAATGGGCAAGAAGCGACGAAACAAGAATACCAACAACACTACCAAGATGCTGATGGATGCTGATGATAAAGCCGCCGCCGCTGCTGCTGCTGCTGACGATGGTGGTGGTGGTGGTTGGAGCATTCCAACAACAACAACAAACACAACAACTTCCTTGGATGCGCTCATCTCTTCTCACCAGGAAGGCGGCAACGATGGTGGTGACAAGAACATCGCACTGATGATGAATAAAAAGAAGACTAAAGCATCAAAAACAGTACTGAGAGGGATAACGAAACGCAAGAAGAAGGCGCAACTCAAAGCTGAAGCCCATCGCGACAAAATGGGCACAAAATATAAAGCGAACACTTTGAAGCGCGATAAACGCCACGACGCCAAGAACTTGTACTAACAACAAACAATAATAGTCACGCTGCTCAAACTCGCACAAAAAACCATCGATTAGGTCGTTCATCGAATATATACGCGTATGATCCATTCGTCGAAATAAATGTAGAAATAATAATTAATCAAAACTTGCTCTTCTTGCCGCCGTATTTCTTCACCATGTACTCTTCAACTTTATCTAAGTCCGCGAGCGTTTTCACCTTGATGCCTTTACTTTGCCAGAACTTTTGAATCTTTTGCACCTCGGTGATAGAGCCGGCTCCTACGACGATTTTCGATCGTTGCCACTGAATCTTCTCCTCGGCTTCGTCGTACGCCGATCGGTCCCCAGAGTCCAACGCGCGTTTGATGTATTTCAATTCGTACAACTTGTTAAATAAGGACGAATCTACACCTCTGGCATCGAGCTCTTCTTTAAGTTGTTTCGTTTGCACCGAACCGTCGTAAAACAGCCAGAACACGCTCACGGCTGAGAGTGCAAAAACCGCCGGTCCAACGGTATTTCGATCCAAGTCTAAACCGAGTTGCGCGATTTCTTCCGTCAAACCTTTGAGCGATGATGATGAAGATATCGGCGATGATTTGTTTTGTCGGTTTCTCAAAATCCTCCTCGTCGTCGTCGTCAAAGAAGACGAAGAAGAAGCAGACGAAGCAGACGAAGAAGATCGTCCTCGAGTGCTTTTGGTGGACGACGACGAGAGCGTGTGAAGACGATCTAAACTCGTCGTCGTCGTCGTTGTCGCGGCAGCTGTCGATGTCATCATTTCTTAAATTATTTTTCCTATTTATTATAATAAGAAGCAGAGAGCTTCTGATGATGATGAGAAGATATTTTTGTGTGGAGAAGCATGCAAAAGAAAAAAAGAAAAAGAAATTCGTGGCTCACAGAAGCCGTTTTATGAGTGACGACGCACTTTTTCTTTTCCTCACTACGAGTATTATCTACTTTAAAGAAGAAGAAGAAGCCAGAAGTGATAAAGAAGAAGTGATAAAAGATAAAACGAGTATCAACATCATGACGCAGAAACAACAAACAACAATATCGTTACAAGTGAAGAACTTATCGTACGCGTACCCGATGGAACCGTCCGAAATCATTAAAGATTTCACGTTGGAACTTCCCAAAGGCAGTCGATGTTTACTCTCCGGCGCGAACGGCGCTGGGAAATCGACGCTTTTACAAATTCTCGCCGGGAAAACTATGGTCGCGGAAGACAAAGTTCGAGTGTTGGGACGACCTCCGTTTCACGATTTCAACTTGTCCTGTTCCGGCGAGTTATCCTATTTAGGCTCGCAGTGGCGACGAAACGTAGGCAGCGCGGGCGGAGACGTGCCGTTGGCGGGTGACTTTCCCGCGAGACAAATGATATTTGGCGTCGAAAACGTAGACCCTGAAAGAAGAGAAAGACTGATTAAACTGTTAGATATTGATTTAGATTGGTCGATGATGGCGTTATCGGACGGCCAAAGACGACGGGTGCAAATATGCTTAGGCTTGTTGAAACCGTACGAGGTGCTCTTGTGCGACGAAATCACGGTAGATTTAGACATTTTAGGACGTCTCGATTTGTTAAAGTTCTTCGAAGAGGAGTGCGAGGAGCGAGGGGCGACGATTATTTACGCCACGCACATCTTTGATGGCATGCACGACTGGATGACGCACTTGGCGTTCATTTCAAACGGCGAGTTGAAATACGGCCAAGGCGGCAGAAAGGAAGACATTGAGGAAATAAAAGGCATCGACCATTTGTTATCGACGATCGAAGATTGGTTGAGAGTAGACAGAGACGAGACAAAGGCGAGAAAGTTACTCGAAGGTCCGAAAAAACGTGTCGACCCGTACGCGCATTTCGGGAGCAGGCAAATGTCATACTACGGATGTTAAAGTAAATTTACTGGAAACATTTTGAAGGAAGCGTGTACTATATTTTTGATAATAGACAACAACAACAACAAACCATTTTAAATAGAAACGAGTCATCATCATCATCATCATCATCATTAGTGTTAGTAGTATTCATATTAATAAATTAATTCGTTTCAAAGTCCACGACGCATCCGTCCGCGCATCGTTCGATGCCGTATTCCAAGCCGTCCACCAAAGCGCGAAACGAAGCTTCGATGATTGAGCTGTGCGCCCCGACAGTTCTCCAACGCAAATCCGTCGCCGAATCAACAAAGTCAATCGTTACTCTGGTTACCGCCGCAGTCGTACCGCCTTGACTGAGTAAATCAACTTTATAATCGCTCAGTGAAATACCATCGAGCTGAGGGAAATCATCTCGCAAGGCTGAACGAAGCGCTTTCGCCAACGCATCAACCGGACCGTTTCCTTCCGCTACGCTCAAACGCGTTTCCATATTCTTTGTCAAGAACGTATCTATCTTCACAATAGCTTGGTTGGAAGAAAACGATCCTTCCTTGTAACCCTCCGACGGGGCTCTGTTTCTATTGGTACCGTTGCCGTTGCTGCTGCTATTACTATCACTACTACCACTACCACTATCACTACTACCATCGTCATCATCTTCCTCTTTCGCGACGACTCCGAACGATGTCGAGCCAGAGTGAACGGTGAATTCAACAACGTTAAACGGTGCCTCGTAATCCGAGGCAGCGCGTTGAAACAAAATATCCACGCTCGCGCCGGCATCTTCGAGAATAAAACCTTTACTTTCTAAACTTTTTATTTGCGCGAGAACCTTCTTCGCCATGTCGCCGCTGACTTCGCGACCGGTTTTATACGCCGCGTCGAGAACGTTCCCTCTGCCGCTTAATTCTGAAACCACCGATCGAGCAGAGTTTCCGACGAGTTCGGGAAGTATGTGGTTGTAACTCATGGGCATCTTCTTCAACGCAGCGACGTGTAAACCACCTTTGTGTGCGAAAGCATCCGGTCCGACGTACGGTTGCCGAGCCAAAATGTCTTGTCTGCAAATTTTCGCAATCGTTCGCGCGCACTCGGTAAGTTTCGCGAGCTCGCCGTCTGGAACGACTTTTTTACCCATTTTTAATGCTAAATTCGCGGCAATAACGACCAAGTCTGCGTTGCCCGTTCGTTCGCCGTAACCGTTGAAACAGCCTTGTACCATCGTCGCCCCAGCTCGAACGCCCGCGATGGAGTTCGCAACCGCCAAACCGCCGTCGTTGTGCATGTGCACGCCAATCATCGTGTCACCGAGAGACTCGACGACTATTCGAGTGATTGCTTCGACATCCCACGGCATCATGCCTCCATTCGTATCGCACAAAGCGATGGCTTTAGCTCCAGCGTTTGCCGCCGTCTTTAAGCATTTTAAAGCGTATTCGGGATTGGCGTTGTATCCGTCGTAAAAATGTTCGGCGTCTACGATGACATCCTTCCCGTTCTCGATGAGATACGCGACGCTCTCTTCGATGAGTTGGAGATTTTCCTCTAAAGTCACCTCCAGAACTTTTTCACACTGTTCGTCCCACGCCTTTGCTACGATACACGCGACTGGTGCCGGGCAATCCAACATAGCTTGGAGTCCGGCGTCTTGTTCGACCGATACGCCTTTGCGTCTCGTCATACCAAACGCAGATATGAACGTGTTGGTATTATTATTCACGTTTTTGTTTTTATTTTTGTTGGAAACATCGGCAGCATCAGTGTAGGAAGAGTTTTTACTCGATCCAGAGTTGGATTGCGAGGACATTTCGCGCGCGTTGTTCGCTTCGACTTCGAAATATTTCGCATCTTTCGGGTTGGATCCAGGGTACCCTCCTTCGATGAATCGAACGCCGATTTCTTTCAATCGTTTTGAAACCGCGAGTTTATCGTCTAAAGTGAGCGACATCCCGACTTGTTGCGCGCCATCTCTCAACGTCGTGTCGTATAACGCGATTTCGTTTGTTTCGAGTTTGAACGCATCTTTACTGTTCTTTGCTTTCGTTATTGAAGAACGTTTTTCTTCCTCTTCAGCCGGGGGCGGCGAATTGGTTTTCAGAACACTTTTGGGAGGAGGAGGAAGCTTTCTTCTGCTTCTGCTTCGAGAAAGTTGGACGATTTTTAGATCGGTTCTTTTCTTTTTAACCAAGAACAACGGTGTTTTTGATGTTGTTGTTGTCGTCGTCGTCGTCGCGCCCATCATCATCATCATTCGTTTTGTGCTTTCAACTTCCTTAAGATACACAAACACCTTTAAGAGTGATGAATTCACGTGGGAATGAATTATGCGCTTTTTTTTTTAAAAGCTCTTCAAAAAGAAGAGAGTGAAAAAAGAGCTCTATGAGAAAGATTTTTGAATTTATCTCACCTGTCAACACAAAATATCAACGTCACCTCTCTCTCTCTCTCTCTCTCTGAGAATAACTATTTATACACACATTTCAGAATAACCATCATCATCATCATGGAGAGTATCAATAATAACAACGAGGATGATAACTTGACTGAATACGAGCGCCAGAGAATCGCGCACGTCGCGAGGAATAAGCAATACATGGCGCGTTTGGGAATAACTGATTTAGCCATGGTTGTTCACAATCACAACAACAAGAACAAAAACAACAACGAAGAAAAGAAGAAGAAGAGAAAGACGGTACCAAAACTGAGGACAGAACCGACGCGAGCATCTTCGCGTATTCAAAAGAAACCAGCGGAATTAGACGGATCATTCATCGATGAATACAGCGAACTCGAAATGTGGAAAAAAGAAGCGAAAAGGAAAAAAATAAGTACGAGTGACGACGATGAAAGTAACAAAGAGAACCACGTCAACTCCACCGTGGAAGCGTTGGAAACGTCCCGAGAATGGTTGGAAAACGCCCGGACGATATTATTGAAGAGAACAACATGCAAGAAAAAATCCAACGGTAACGCATCATCAGCTAAGACGACGGCGAACGAGCACTGGAGACACGAGGCGTTGGCGAGGTGGGGCGACTGCGTCCCGGAAATAGAAGCCGTCGCAGACTGGAAAGCGTTTGTTACCTCGAGATTGGGGACCCCTCCACCGCCGTCGCCATACATGTTGTTACAAGAATATTACTGCCACGACGGATGGCAGTTGTTAATAGCGGTCGTTTTGATGAGTCGAGTTTCGAGCGCGGATGTTAAACACAGGTGCATATCAGGCTTCTTCGAGAAATTTCCGACTCCCACTTCGTTTCACAAAAATGCGACGCCGGATAGTGTCTTTGAGATTATTCGTCCTCTGGGATTATTTCCAAATAGAATGCGCGCGCTCGTTGAATTGACCACCAGATTTCTCTCCGAGTGTGGTAAATTTGAAGTCGGACTCACCCCGGAGTTGAAAATTTTTGGTATCGGCGTCTTTGGAATGGACTCGTACATCGTGTTCTGTCAAGGCGATTTAACGCACGAACCGGACGATAAAAACGTGAAAGCGTTCGTGAATTGGCAGCGCAAGAACAAAGTCAAAGTCGAAGAAGAGTAAGCTAATTAAAAAGTAGAAGAGTAAAATGTGTAAATAGAATTTTGTTCCGTAAAAAATTTTCTTGACGAAAACACGCGTCTAATTTATATTGCGCTCTTTTCGCTTGTTGTATGTAAACCTTCTCGCCGACATCGGTTTTTCGCGTAGGAGATGTGAATAAACACACTCGTTTAACGCGAGAAACGTCACTTTAATTTAGCGAGCGAAGCACCACCATGACATGGTACTTTTTGCGGAAAACACAAACAAAACGTTGCGAGCTCTTTCTCTCTTTTATATAAAAGATGAAGAGTTTTTAATAAACACAGTGTTCCTTCTCTTCCTCGGACTGAAGCCTTTTTTCGCAGGCATCTTAGCACATGGTGTCAACCATGTTGTCGATGCAGGCGACTTCCGGGAAATCGTCCCCGGCTGGATCAGTCGGACTTTCCGCGACGTTGAACGTCTTGATGACTCCGTCGTCGATGTACATGGCGAAACGCTTGGATCTCCCCGGACCAAGCTTGGAGCACGGTCCTGGGTGCGTCAATTCGACGCCCAAGTTTTCAACCATAACGGAGTTCGGGTCACCCATGAACGTAATGTTCGTGCCCGCAATACCTTGTGCCTCTCCCCACGCATCCATGACTTGCGTGTCGTTGGTACAGAAAATGATCACCTCATCGATCCCAGCGCCCTTCAATTTATCTTGTCCGGCAATATAACCCGGAACTTGACACGTGGATCATGTAGGTGTGAAAGCACCTGTTTGAGTAATATTATGAGAAAGATAGTTTCGGTTAGTGAGAGAAGCGTTTATGTATTTATAATAATAGAAAAGAAGACTTTTCTTAAAAGAAGAAGAGAATAATTCCCAACGAACGAATCCGCAGCCGATCGATCTCGTGTTGTGTTAATTTTTGGAGAAGAAAGAAAACAAGACGCACCTGGAAGGCCGACCAAGATGACCTTTTTGCCTTTGCATCGTTCAGCCATGTTGACTGGTGTTGGCATGCCATCGATCCAAGGACCGAGTTGCAATACGCCACTGATTTGATCTCCAACTTTAGCACCCATTGCGCGCGTCGTTAAACTGAACGATCTTTTTTTGTGTTGTTGTTGTTGTTTCAACGAAAAAATCGCTCCTCGTCGAGAGGAGAAATTCGTCTGCGTCGTCGTCATCGTGGACATCATTTTCGTCTTATAAATGTTGTTGTTCAAGAGCAGCGCACTGGTCGTAGAAGAAGAAGTGAATAATAATTTAGCAGAAGATGATGTCGTGAACTGAGTGATTTTCCTCAAGTACATAAACTACCGCGTGCTGTTACTATTATTACTATATGTCTCTTTTGAGTGCGTGTGCGTGTACCTTATTGAAAGGGCGTGTCGTGCGCGCGCTGAAAATAGTGAGGTGGTGCGATGGGATAGAATTCTTCTGCCCAAAAAAGGAGAGGGAAAACCTTTGTTTTTTGTTTTTGGAAAAGAAAATCGACCGGCAATCAGGGTTTAGCAGGATTGAGAGAGAAAAGAGAGCAAAGATGAGTTCGTTACAAAAAGATGATTACGATGATGATGATGAAGATGAAGGCGAAAGAAGAGAGAAGCAAAAGGAGGAGAAAATAGTATTAGAATCATCAATCAGGTTGATGATGATTAAGATGATGATGATGATGAAGACGATGACGACGATGATGAAAGGTGATGATGACCGGTCCCAATCTTCATCACGCATCGAAAAATCTTCCGTGTGTAAAATAAGATATAGAACATCATCGAAAACGCCCGCAATAGTATCTCGGTTTCTTTCCTCACGCCACGGCTCTGGCGTTCTCTTGAGCACTGAAAAGTATGCCGCCGCTAATGAGATAGATGCGTTTAATCGAGAGGATTTCTTCGTGTTGACGGCGGCTCACGTCGCTTCCATGGCAGGTACAAGACGAGATGGACTCGAATGTGTTTTTCCTTCAGATTTTAAGAAGGAAAAAGCGGTTTCGGTTCAAGCGGAAATCTTTAGCGTTCACGAGCGACTCGATTTAGCACTTCTACGAGTCGTATCTTCGCCTTCATCTGTCTCCTCTGTCTCCTCCTTATTGTCTTCTCGTGGGTTAGAGTTGCCCCAAAAGCGTAACGAAAAGATGAAGGAGACCCAAAGAGTTCGAGCGTTTGGGTATCCCATGGCGTACGCCAATCCATTTTTTAGCCTCGTTGGGGACTCGGAGCAGTCAAACGGTGAAATCATAGGATATTCGGAAGATTGTACGCACATCGCGCACACGTCAACCGTCTCGAGTGGATGTTCGGGAGGTCCTTTACTCGACGACGATGGTTACGTTTTGGGCGTACATTCTTTCGGCGATAAATTCTACGGCGGCGAAGCCGACGTGGCGGCGTGTTGTTTCGAAATGGATTTGATAGATATGTTGAATAAACCCGCTCAATCACCCAGCGATTGGGACACGAGCACAATTAACGAAAAAATTATGAAGAGCTCGCTGAAAGCGATGCGAGAAATCTTCCCAGATATTCCCGAGAAGGAAGCGAAAAAATGGATTCTATGATGCGCGCGGGACCGCGTGGACGTGATGTGATGAACTAGTTCATGGTTGTAATCCTACCTTTATGGTCAGTGCTACGTGCGCGCTATGAGTGCTACTTTCTTCTACATGCTGTTTGCTAAGAAGTCGTCCGATACCTCTACCCCTTTTCCCTCGTTTCCTTCACTTGCTCCTCCGCTTTGGTAAAAAGCCGCATCTTCAGCTGATGAAAACGACCCGTACGTGTTTTGAAATCGAGATCCTGTGTTCATCTCCCACATTTCCCCTATATCCAATTGCTCCACCCACGAACGTGGAAAGGTTGGATAAGATATATCCGTATCCTCCGTGCGATCGTTTCTTTTTACTCCTACTCTATCGTTCCGAACTTCTATGACGTATCCAACGACTGGTCGGATGTCGAACCTTTTCTTCTTCTTTGAACTTTCTGCGTTTGCCTCTCGTTTTCTTTCGTCGTCGCCGCCGTCGCCGCTCGCACCACCCACAGTCTTTGTCGACATCAATGAGTATCCCTCGTTGTAGTATTTTTTTCGTTTACTCAAGTCTGGATACGGTGCACCTTTACGAGCGTAAACTCTCACCCTGTCGCCTGGTTGTATCCCTCGTTTTGCCCTCTCTTCGAGTATTTTTTGTCTCTGTTGTAACAGTTTCGCGTTGGCTTCTGCGGCTGCGTGCTCCGATGCGGATACTCCGGATCCATACGAATCTTCCATAGCCATTAAATCTTCATAGTTTGAGAATTCATCATCCCCCTCGTCGTCGATATTTGTTGCTTTCCTTCCGTCGTTGTCGTTTTCGTTGTTCTTCTTCCCGGACGATGATGATGACGATGTGGAAAACATCATCATTTCCAACATCGTTTTTTGTGCGCTTCTCGTTCTTCCTCCTTTTCCTCCTCTCAAAAGATGCAGCCGAAGAAGAAGTTGAGGAGAAGAAACAGAAAAAGAGGATAAAATCGAAGATGGAAGATAGCGGCGAGGCATGATGCCTTTGTTTTGTATCTAAAATCCCCCGTGCGGCGTATTCATCTCTTCTTCTTCTTCTTTTGTTTTTTGTGTTGTTGTTTCCAATTTCGCCATTATTTTTGTCACGTCAGTTTTACATCAGCGCGAAGAAGAAAAATGGAGACCACGAGTGGTGGGCGCGATGCTAAACCACCGTCGATACCATCGACGATAATCTCTTCCTCTTCCTCTCATCATCATCATCATCACATCATCAATAATAACAACAACAACAAAAATCGAAACGGTGGAGTCAAATCGAGAGACGCTGGAGCAGCGTGGAAAAACAAACTCCGAGAAGAAGTTTTACGACGCGTCAAGGAAAATAGAAACGAGATCCTCTCCGCCGCTCGAAACAACCGCTCGGCATTGATGGAGAAAATATTATCCACAGAAATGACTCGCTCGTGCGTAAAACGAGGACGAGGAGAAAGATTTGACGCGGTTGTATCGTCCTCACCAATCGAAGAAGAAGAAGAAGAAGAAGAAGAAGAAGAAGAAGAAGAAGAAGAAGAAATAAAAAGCGAAAAGAAGACAAAAATGTTATCAACGACGATGAGAAGAGAAGCACCGTCGCCGACGTCATCGGTCGACAGTCGCTCGTGGGACGACGTGCTCGCCACCTCGTCGTCGACGAGAGAAATCTCGAAAGAGGAATACGACGAGTTGATTAACGCGATGTTGATGAAGTTTGAAGCCGAAGCGAAAGAGGAGGAAGAGGTACTCTTAGCAGAACAAAAATACGCCATAGACGAAGCGGACGAGAGGGAACTCGACCTCGCGTTAGAGCAAATGCAAGCGTGGGAAATTGATGATCGTAATTCGGATCCGAACGATCCAGTTGTCTTATGTCCTCTCTGTAAAACGCGGCGATTGCTCACGTCGCCAGGTTCGAACAAATCGCGCGTGTTTTGTGGGTGCGAAAACGGATTTCGCATCGATATCGACGGCGGTCTCGTTTTCCTACGCGACCGACTCGCGAGTGCGTTTGAGAACCATCGCACGTTCACGATGGAAGAAGGTGAAAATTTCTGCGCAGAAGTTGACTTGACGTTTCAGTTTGGCCATCATCAAGGACCGACGACGGTAAAGGGGGGTTCGTCGACGATGGACGAGTTGAACCGCGTTTTGTTCGCCTCGTGTAACTCGTGCGGTTTCCTAGAAGCAATAATATAGTTAAAAAACAACAGCAGCGGTAGAAGTTAGAAGCAGCAGCAGCAGCAGCAGCGATTAGCGCGCAGGTAAAACAGTAGGATATAGCACGGATTTTAAAATGAGATACTTATGAGTCGAATACAAACTACTAAATTCTATACGCGGTCGTGGAGGGAACTAAGCAGCAGGTGATTTGAGGCGAAGAAATTTTCAAATTTTCAAATTCGCAGGTTCAATTCTTCATAACAATAAAGCATCATCATCAACATCATCATCATATCATCATCATCGTCCATTAAAGAAGAAGACGACGAAGAAGAAACATGTCAGCAAACAAACAACCTTTCGGTGGAAATTCCGCGAACGTTCCACAGCAAGTGCAAATGATAAAGTCGCGAAGTGGAACAGTACATGTGAGGTATACAATTAGTCCGACCACCGAGAGCGAAACTTTGGTGAGCTCTAACGACTTTAAGACGTCGATGTCGATACGAGAATTGTGCGAGGAATACGACGGATGGTTCGATAAAGAGTCGCGCGTCTATCGATTGCCTTGGTCTCAATACATCGCAATTGCGGAAGCTTTAACGCGCTTGAAATACAACGTGAATTTTATAAACAAACCACTCCCCAAGGAAGAGAGAACAGAATTGAAAAAAATGGAGCTTGCGCGTTTGACGAAAGATGTGGACATGGCAGACGCTGCTTATGAAATGGCAACGATCCGAGCTACGCAAATCGAGCGCGCGTGTGCAGAAATATTGAAAGAGGCGGATTTATCCACCATCAATACGAAAGATTTGTGTTCGCGAGCATATAATACCGAGCTCGTGGACGTATTCGCGAATACGCTCGATTCGAGCGCTTTGAAACTCGCCGTAAAGAGAGGGGTGCGCAAGTTCGTCAATAAATGGATAAACGAGTGCGAATGCGACGAAGACCGTACGACGCTGGGAGAAGAGTTGACTTCAGAATGGAAATACGAAAAAGCAGTCGCGTATGTCTTGAACAACGAAACAAACTTGGAAACGGACGGGACGAAGACCGTAACGAAACGCGTTCTGAAAAGACTCAACGAAGAAGACAAATACGAGGAAGTGTCGAAAACAGTAAAAGGATTGATTAAAAGTGCAATTGGGCGAAGCGAGAAGATAGAGCTTGAAAAGTCGTTCCTGATATCGTGGAAAGGAGGAGGAGGAAAAGAGGTTGACGATGAGGATGCGTTGCAAAAGAACGCGGAAGAAGCGCTCGACAAACTCACGACATTCGAAAGTGCGCTCGAGGAAAGAGAAGAACACGCCGCCGAGATGTTAAAGGTGGCTACTGAACGTCGAAAAAAGAGAAAAGCGCAAAGTATTAGTACAATAGAACAAGCACCGGTGATGTACGCGGATGATTTAGCTGGTGGGGGTTTTGGCGGCGGATACGTTGGCGGCGGCAACGCGTCAATGTCTATCGGAATGGGTAGTTTCAGATAGGTATATTGTTTAGGTAGAAGACGGCTGTTTCTTTATCTCCTAAGTACCGAAACCAAATATAAAACCGTTGCTATACTCTCGAACCTGTTTTGTCGTTACTCTCTCGTGCTTTCTCAGCGTTGGATGTTTGAACGCGTTTTCGCAAACAGGCAGAATTGTTTTCCCTTCCGCTCCTTGTTCCACGATCCATTGCAGCAACAATTCATACCCTTTCCAAGCCGCTTCAAAAGTATAATCGCTGAATAGCATCAAACATCCTTTTTTTCTTCCCTTCGCATTCAGGATACACCAACGAACAGCGGCATGCCACTCGAATGTGTAAATCGCAACACCGGCGTTTGGACAATACACTATATCTGGTGGCGCTCCACCTTCTAGTTCTGCAGATGTACCAAGCAAACCCTTGAGCAAAATGCATTGCAATTTCCCATCATAAAACGACACGACCGTATTGTGTAATCGTTTTGAAAGCTCTGGACCAACAAAGTATACTTCCATCCTTCGAGTAGTAGAATCACCATCTTCATCATCTCGACTCGTGAGTGCGTATATTTTTTTCGCCACGCGCTCAAATGTATCAAACTCTTTCTCGCAACCTGCTATGTATACTCTGAGTACGGAAGATTCCATTATAATATCTAAGTTGAATTTGAGTATGTTTTGAGCTATCGAGAATGGCAGATGATCTACTCGCGCATGTTTTTGAACCCAATCGGTGTCTCCATCGTTAACGTCGCGAAGTAATTTTCTGAAATACTGGAGCTCAGAAGCAATGTATTCTTCATACGTTGAAACGCTGCGTAGCTCGTTATATACTAATTCACCGAAAGGAACAAAGTCGAAACAAGAGCATTCCCGTCGATATTCACGATGCTTATGAACACCTAATCTTTTTAGCTCATGGCATGCAGATTCTTGAACACCTAATAATTCATCTTCAGCACCACCTTCAGTTTTCTTTACCAATTGTTCGAATAGACTAACTTCCTCCGCTAGCCTCATGCACGCATTTCTATCATGATCACCGTTTCTTCCCGATGTGCTCGCGATTCGACACTCATCTGAACAATAATAAATTGCGCGACAGTTTTCACAAAAGAAATTAGGGGATTCAGCGTTGATTTCGTTCCTGTGTGTTTTTGTTTTCATTAGAAAATGTCAGTATAAGATACATATGAAAAGGGTAGAACGGATAAAAGACGCGCATAGATATGCGTACCCGCATCTGGCACACTCAAACATGCAAAATGAGTTTACTATTATGTTGTTGTTTACAAACGAAATAGTCAATTGGACTTCATTTTGTGGATTGTTGGTTATGAAAAATGAAGAAGAAGAAGAAGAAGAAGAGGAAGCACAAAAACAGATATAATACTTCATTTAAAAAGAGAGAGAGAGAGAAGAGAGGCGAATCGTGGTGGTGTTGCGTGGCGTTGGTGACGACCAACGTTCTCATCTGCGCCTCTCGAGGAGTTGGCGAGATGGCGTATCATCATCAGTATCATGATCGAATCGAGAGAAGAAACGACGACTCTTCGACATCCTCTTCTTTGAATTTACTCGTTTTGAACGATAGGGGATGTTCGTTTTCTCAAGATGTATACGCTCTTCTGCCGAACGTCGAGGGTCAAATCAGAGCGGCATCGATACAGAGTAGTAGCTCGAGAGCCGAAGAGTTTGACGATAGGACGTTTAAATGCGTATTCCCTCTCAGAGATGGAGGAACTTCCATTTGTACGCTCATTCATAAAAAGTTCAAGCCGATGGAAACGCAAGAGGTTCAAAGCGTGTGTAAATATATAAATATATATCGCGTGGATGCTATCGTGCTGCTGGTCAAATCCAACCGGGACTTGGACTCTTTCCTTCACCTGATGCAAAGAGCTGAACAACCGGTACCATCTATTATTGTCGGCGCGTTGAGCACACAAGCTAAAACGGAACTTAAGAGGCGCACAATGGGTGATGTTGAAAAGTATAGAGATGTTTTCATGCTCATTGATGCTTCGTCGTCTGCTAACATTGAGAGCACTTTTATAAAGCGCTTCTTTTCACGTAGAGAGATTATGCGCGCGAAGAACTTTCCCAATCGACGAGTAGAACAAGCGAAGCAGCGGCAGCAGCAACAACGGTTGCGAAAAAGCGCAGAGCGCCAATCCTCGTTTCTCGCTCGAATTTTCTTTGGCGCGACTGATCGAAATAGCAGTAGAACTATTAGTAGCGGTCGACCAACTGGTTTGATGGCGGCAGCACCTCAAAAGGCAAAGAAAAATGCCGTCGCTGGAGGTCCAACACCTACTACTACTAAGCGACTGATGAGACTAGAATCGATTCAAAGTCTCGCGATGGCATTTGTCCTCGTTTTGGGACTTGGTTTTATTATAATAGAAACGCGCTTGCCGGATGCAAATAGCATAGCTTCATCTTCGCCTCGAAGAGCTGCGTCTTCATCGAAGTCGTCCTCGTTAGAGGCGGCACACAAAACGTATCCTGGGTTTGGTTTGGTTGACGTGAGCGAAGAGAGCGAGCTTTCGCTCGAAGTGCACGAGATTTTTCCGGAAACAACATCTGTAGTGCTCGATTCGAACGCATTTCCACCGAGTGATGATCATAGCGACGATAATAGATATAGCTTAGCTCGATTCGTTGTTTCCGATGCGCTCGCACCAAGAAACGAAAAGAAATCAGAACATTGTGCACCGATTATTCGCACGACGCCGACGAATGGGGGCGCTATTTATCAGACACTAGATGGAAAGACTCCGTCGGGTCCGCCTTTGATATCCGCTGGTGCCTTAATCGCGCACCCTGATCGGATATTCATATATGCGCCGCCTCGCGCGTCGAAGAAGCAAAGACATATTTCATCAGTTGAATCGATGACGCTTGAACTTCCGTGTGCACGCGAGGCTTCGTCGCGTATTTTGAAGTTCCTCGTGAGAGGACGTTCTGTTAAAAAATCGAAACGCGATTCTCCATTCTTCGAGACGCGAATTCAAACCATAACTTCTGGAGCAAGTGTGAGAACGATTCGAAACGTGAGGTTTTCCTCGAAAAGCGAAAACGCTTTGGAAACGAAGTGCAAAAATAGTCGGTGTACTATAACGGTCGGAGCGCTTCGGGGAGGTACAATTAGTTTTAGCGCGAGTTCGATTGAAAGAGCGTCGAATAGTTACGGAAGCGTTGTAACTTTTGCATCGGATGGTAGCGCGAAAGCTAGAACTGGATCTTTAGAAGCGCTCAAAGAACTTCTCTCGAATTTAGAATATGCAAAAGCGCCAAATACGCGTAAGAGTGAAGATGTTGTTTCGATTACGTTGACATACGACGAGGACGGGAAAACGCCAACCGCGGCGCGCGCTGAGCAAGCACGCGTACTCGTGCACGTCCGAGCAGCGTGTACTGCAAGAACGGCAAAGGTTTCTGGCAATGGAGTAGCAAAAACGGGAAACACTCCGGGGAAGCTGGCAACGATTGATGTCTTTTGCAAAGACGGACTTGGTCAGGAATTAAAAGGCGCGGCGCTTCGAGGCGGTGATGGTAGCCAAGAGCTTACGCTTGAAGTGACTCACGGGTCAGACGTCACGCAGCGAATGAAGTTCGGAGTCGCGCCTGATGCGTCGTGTTACCGCGCGCAATTCGTTCGACCGGCGAGTGACTATGAAGTTACCGTCATCATCGACGGCGCGAAAACTCCAAATTCGCCGCAGTATGTCGCCATTGATGAAACGAAGACTTCGGATGTTATAGAGAAAGCGAGCGAAAAGGAAAAAAAGAAAGTAACAGCGTCTAATCAGCGTCCAATCATTCCTGCGCGTCATTCCGAAGACATTCAAGAAGCACTTCAGCACATTGCGTCAAAAGAACACGTCGGTAGTAAATGGAAGGCGGCAAACAGAGCTAGAAATTGGCGCCCGACGCAGCTTGACGTTATAGAGGAAAATGCGGACGACAATAGGGAAGAGGAGAAGAATAAGAGAGATTACGAGGAAGACGACGCGCGTGAAGAGAAACTTGCGAGCGGCTTGAAATCGTTTCTTGAGAGAAGGAACGTCATCAAAGCCGAATCCGAGAGGACGAAGATGGAGGATACGATAAAGAAAGCCAAGATTCCTGAAGGTGAGAGTAAGTTCATGAAATTGAAAGGTCGCGCCCCGATAGCTTCGGACATGGTCGTCATCGAAACCGAAGAGCCGACCGATTTCCACTCGCTTCCGCGAATTCCCGAGTGGAATGAAGAAACGATCCCGCGCCCGGAGAATCCGGTGCAAGAAGGCGACGACGGAGGATTTCAACACGGGGATGGTGAATACGTGCACTTGCACGAAAATTTAAGCTATGAGGACGGCAGTGCGAGCAACGGAGATCTCTCGAGCTCTTCTTTACGAATGAAGCAGGCATTCAAGGCGTCCCTCAAGTTAGATTCAAGCGACGGTGTATTTAAATTCGACAGATTGCAAATAGAACAAGTTCGAAGACGGGAAAGCGGGCATAAACATTTAGATGGACACAGCTGAAGTTTAGCGAACGTAAGGCTTTGTACAATTGTAAATCAGAACCGTAATCATTCATTACCTAGTAGTATACCGATAACTTTTGCAATCCCTAAATTTTCATTTGATATATTTCTTAAATATAACCCATTTTGCAATCCCCTAATCCGGAACTCCCCTAAGAAAAAAAATAAACACCAGTGTGATTAAATCAACTAAGATCGCGAATGTACAAACTAAAAACTCTTACAAAGACGCGTAATAATGTGTTACACACCTACATGGTGTCTATTTTGGTCGAATCACGCGTG